>Ga0268266_10000368_pt1 | contig 69355 bp, 63 predicted proteins | sample KBSS13metaG_FD_190356 | JGI IMG/M metagenome (GOLD analysis project Ga0268266, IMG submission 190356) | Switchgrass rhizosphere microbial communities from Kellogg Biological Station, Michigan, USA - KBS S1-3 metaG (SPAdes) (version 2) | ecosystem: Host-associated > Plants > Roots > Rhizosphere...
CTGATGGACGTCACCTACCCGGCCGGGGCCGCGCCGCCGCCGCGGCTCGAACACGAGCTGGTCGTCTCCCCCGGCCCCAAGGGCTCGGTCGAACTCGACCGCTTCCCGACCGTCACGACCCCGGTCCTCGACCGCCCGGCGCCGATCATCCAGCCGCCGCTGCGCGGTCCCGGCTGGGTCGTCATCAACGGCTGCTGCGACGCGCGCACCTCGCACCGCAACAGCCTGCTCTCGATCGACGGCGTCCTCCACGAGAGCGAGCGCTTCGCGATCGACTTCGTCCAGATGACGCCGGCCGGACGGATCACCGAAGGCTCGAACCAGGTGCTCGGCAACTACCCCTTCTACGGTGCCGAAGTGCTCTCGGCGACGGCGGGCACGGTGGTCGGCGTGGTCGACCGCCTCCCCGACGGCCCGATCGACTTCGCCCTGCCACCGCGGGACGCGGGCGACGCGGGCGGCAACCACGTCGTCGTCGCGATGGGCGGCGGGCGCTACGCGTTCTACGCGCACCTGCAGCCCGGCAGCGTCCGGGTCGAGGTGGGGCAGCGGGTCCGGCCGGGTGAGGTCCTCGGCCTGCTCGGCAACTCCGGCAACTCGAATGCGCCGCACCTTCACTTCCAGCTGATGGACGGCCCCTCGCCGCTCGGCTCGGAAGGCATCCCGTACCGCCTCGCCAACTTCACCGCCGAAGGGACGCTGACGAACTTCCCGCGCTTCTTCGTACTCGGGGACCGGGCGAAGCTCGCCGCGGCGCCGCGTGGGCCGCGGCACGCGGAGCTGCCGCTGAACCTGCAGGTCGTCGGGTTCGGGCCATGATTCGCGTCCGTCCTCCAGTTCGTGGGAGGATGCGCGCATGAGTCCCTCGAAATCGCGCCGCGAAGAGCGCCCCGAGTACGGATGGGTGATCTCCTTCGGTTGCAAAGAGACCGGCGAACTCAAACGGCTGAAAGTCGACACCGACCCGGCCGCCGACACCAGCCCGATCAACGTTCCATGTTCCTGCGGTGAGGTCCACCGCGTGACCGTCTCGCCCTACCGTCGCCGCCGCGCCGCCGACGAGCAGTTCGACCTCGAGGTCAAATCGCTCGACGAGCTCCGCGGGAGCTGAGAGAAAGGAACCGCCGTGTTGCCGCTCGCCGACGTGTCATTCGGGGAAGTCCTCCTGATGGTGTTCGAGGTCTTCCTCTTCGTGGTCTACATCTGGATCCTCTGGACGATCCTCACCGACCTCTTCCGCAACCATGAGATGTCGGGGTGGCTGAAAGCGGCCTGGATCCTTCTCCTGCTCTTCATCCCGTACCTGACCGCGTTGGTCTACCTGATCGTCTACGGGTCCGACATGCGCGAACGCACGCTGCGCGCCCAGGCCGAAGCCAAACACGAGGCGGAGCAGTACATCCGCGCCGCGGCCCACGTCTCCCCCGCCGACGAACTGCACAAACTCCACGACCTGGTGGAGAAAGGCGCGCTCACCCAGGAGGAGTACGACCGCGCCAAGCAGAAACTGCTGGCCGCGTAGGGCGCTAAGCCGAGCCGAGACTGACGAGGAAGGTCGCGAGCAGGGCCGTCACCAGGCCGATCTTCTGGGCCGATGACCAGCGCTCGCCGAGGACGATGCGGGCGAGGATCACGGTGAAGCCCGGGTAGAGCGCGGTGAGGACGGCGACGACCGCGAGCTCGCCGTGGTGGTTGGCGATGATGAAGGAGAGGTTCGCGGCGCCCGCCAGCAGGCCGGCGGCGAGGAGCAGGCCGAAGCCGCGGCGGTCCGCGGCGGACGCATCCGCGGCGGGCCCTCCCTCCCTCTCCCCCCGCCGCAGCGCGAGCAGGGCCGGCCCCGCGGTCAGCAGCGTCGCCACTCCCTCGGCGACCACCAGCGGCCAGGCGCCGGCGCCGGAGCCCGCGCGGTCGTAGCCGACGAAGAGGAGGCCGAAGCCGAGGCCGGCGAGGATGCCCCAGATCGCTCCCGAGCCGCCCCCGCTCCCGTTGCTCCCCGACCAGGAGACGAGGCCGATGGCGGGGATTGCGGCGATGATGCCGACCGCCGCGAGGGCGGTCAGCGAGTCCCCGGTCGCCAGTCCCACGATCACCGGGATGACCGCCGTGAGGAGGCCGGAGAGGGTGGCGACGACGCTCATCTCGCCGCCGCCGAGGCCGCGGTAGAGCGCGAAGGTGCCGCCGGCAGAGCCGAGACCGCTGGCCGCGCCCCAGAGCACGACGGTGCCGCTGATCCCGTCCCCGGGGTAGAAGACGATCGCGATCAGGCCGACGAGGAGGCAGAGCGCCTGCGCTCCGGCGGTGACGACGATCGGCGGCAGCCTGCGGCTGGCGAGCCCGGCGAGGAAGTCGGAGCTGCCGTAGGTGGCGGCGGCCAGCAGGCCGAGGAGGACGGACATCCGCCCAAGTTAGTCGTGGGTCAGGCGGGGAGGCCGACGCCGCTGAGGCGGCCGAGGAGGGCGCGGAGGTCGGCGCGCTCGGACTCGTCCAGGTCGCCGAGGATCTCGGCGTCGATCTCGGCCAGGGCGGCGTCGATCTCGGCGAGCGCCTCGCGACCGTGTTCGGTCAGCTCGAGGATGCCGCGGCGCCGGTCCTCGCGGTCGCGGCGGCGGGCGATCAGGTCACGGTCCTCGAGGTCGTTCAACAGGCAGACGAGGCTCGACGCGTCCATGCAGAGGCTCTGCGCCAGAGCCTGCTGGCGGGCCGGGCCGTGGTCGCGCAGGTAGGAGAGGGCGACGAGCTGGCGCTGGCGGAGCTCGCTCGGGCCGAGCGCCACGTCGAGCCGCGAGCGCACGAGGCGGGCGACGCGGGCGATCAGGACCGACGCGGGAAGGTCCGTTGTGAGTTTGGTCGGGGTTTCGACCGGCATTCACAACATGACAGCACGATAAGGTTGGTCTTTCATAAATGATTGGGGAAGAAAGGATCTACGTGTGCTGCAGTTCGTAGAGCCCGACCCTGAGCTGAAAGACGACCCCTGCGTGGAGCTGCGGCGCCGCGGCCTCGACTGCACCGAGGAGGTCGAAGCGGCGCGCCAGAAGGCGCCCGAAAGCCGCACGATCTTCATCAACGGAGCGCTCGCCGCAGGCCTCGCGATGCTTGCCGCGGCGGCCGTCATCTGGGTCCCCTTCCTGGAGCCGATCCGCGATCGCTTCGCCGACACCGACCCCGCCTGGGTCGTCGCCGCCTTCGTCCTGCAGCTGCTCTCGGTGCTGAGCTTCGTCGTCGCGCTGCGCGGCGCCTTCGAGCGGCGGCTCGCCTGGCGCGAGTCCTTCGACGTCGGCGTGGTCGAGGAGAGCGCCAACGTCTTCCTCCCCAGCGGCGGCAGCGGCGGGCTGGCGCTCGGCGCCGTGATCCTGATCCGCTCCGGTATCCCCTCCGCCTTCGCCGCGAGCCGCTCCGCGGTCCTCTTCCTCGTCACCAGCGCCGTCAGCGGCGGCGCGCTGATCGTCTTCGGGCTGATGGAGGCGGGCAACCTCCTCCCAGGCGACGCCGCCCTCACCGAGACCCTGATCCCGGGGCTCGCCGGGGTGTTCATCGTCGCCGCCATCATCCTGCTGCCGCGGCTGGTCCCGCAGCTCGACCACGACAAGGGCGGCAAGATCCACCGCGCGATCGCCCTCGCCCAGGCCTGGTTGGTCGGCACCGTCGACACCAGCATCGAGATGGTGGTGGGCCGGCGCGAAATCCTCCTGATCGCGGGCTCGATCGGCTACTACGCCTTCGACGTCGCCTCGATGGGCGCCGCCTTCCAGGCGCTCGGCGGCGGCGGGCCGGCGCTCGGCCTCTTCGTCCTCGCCTACACGATCGGGCACGCCGGAGCCATCGTCCCCCTCCCCGGCAGCGCCGAGGGCGGCCTGGTTGGCGCCTTCACCCTCTACGGCTCCTCGCTCAGCCTCGCCGTCGGCGGCATCCTCCTCTACCGCGTCTTCCACGCCGGCGTCCCCTTCCTGCTCGGCGCGCTCGGCCTCGCCGACATGGGCCGCCAGCGCCGCCGCGCCGGCTCGATCGTCCCGGGAGCCGACCCGGCGCTGGTCGACGACGGTCGCGATGGCGCCACGCCCGACGCCGCGACCGCGACCGCGCAGCAGTCCGGCGACCGCTCCGAGCGCGTCGCGTAGGGGACGGGGCGCGGCGCGAGCCCATCGGCGCGCGGGCCCGGCGCCCAGGTCTGAAGGGTGTGACGGAAGGTGCGTTCGCTGAGTTAGGGGTCTATAGCGCCCTCAACTCAGCGAGCGTCCTGGGGGCTGAGGCAGAAAGCGCGCGGAGCGTGAATTCGCACACCATGGCCCGATCCGACGCTCGTGCACTTATGGGCGCCATAGGCCGCCCAAGTGCACGAGCGGCTGCAGCGCCGTTGGGGAAGTCTGTCCTCCGTCCCGTCCCGCCCGTCCCGCTCCGGGCTCTTGGTGCGCCAACCGTCCCTCCCTCATCCCCCGCCTCGTTACTGAATTTTCACGGGGGCTACACGGGTTGTCCACATCTCGGCTCGGGGTGACGACGAGGGTTGGCAGCGCAGTCTCGTCCACCAATTGAAACGAGGGAAAATGAAAGGCAAGCGCCTTACGGTCGCGGGCGTGATGATGCTCGCGATCTCAGCGGTCGTCGCTGCCACCGCGGCAGCCGGCGGATCGTTCTGGTCCCACAAGGACGCCACCGAACAGGCAGTGGCGTCGGCACTCAGGCACAAACAGCCGAAGAACGTGATCTTCCTGCTCGGCGACGGCATGGGCACCCAGGAGATCACCGCCGCCCGCTATTACCAGGGCGTCGGCAACGCGCTGAACGTGGACCGGATGCCGTTCACGGGCTTCGACACCACCTGGTCGGTGAAGCCGGGCGCGGCGTCGCCGTACCTGCCCGACTACGACCCCGACTCGGCCTCCACCGGGAGCGCCTGGGCGACCGGGCAGAAAACGGTCGACGAGCGGATCTCCCAGGGCCCGAGCACCGAAATCACCGTGCCCGGCCCGAACCTGAAGACGATCCTCGAGATCGCCCAGGAAGAAGGCAAGAAGGTCGGCGACGTCTCGACCGCGGAGATCACCGACGCCACCCCGGCGGTGCTCGCGTCCCATATCTCCCAGCGCGGCTGCCAGGGCCCGGCGAACATGGGCGCCTGTCCGACCGAGACGAAGGCCGCGGGTGGCCTCGGGTCGATCGCCGAGCAGATGGTGGACCACAAGGTCGACGTGCTCCTCGGCGGCGGCCGTGCCCGCTTCACCGCCAAAGTCGCGGGCGGCCCGTTCGACGGGAAGACCGTGGTCGAAGAGGCCATCGAAGGGGGTTACCGCTACGTCACCGACGCCGACGGTCTCTCCACGGTCGCGGCGAACAAACCGGTACTCGGGCTCTTCAACGACTCCAACATGTCGCTGGAGTGGACCGGCCCGGCCACCTCGCTCGGCAAGGGCAACGCGCCCGCGCCGTGCACCGAGGGCCAGCGCCCGGCCAACGAGCCGAGCCTGGCGGCGATGACGCGGCGGGCGATCGACCTGCTCGATCAGCGTGGCAACCGCAAGGGGTTCTTCCTGCAGGTCGAGGGTGCCTCGATCGACAAGCAGGACCACGCGACGAACGCCTGCGGGCAGATCGGTGAGACGGTCGCCTTCGACCGGGCCATCGGCGTCGCGCTGGATTACCAGGAAGACCACCCCGACACGCTGGTCGTCGTCACCGCCGATCACTCGCACACCTCGCAGATCGTCGGCGAGGACGCGGGCGGAACCGGCCTGCCGACCGGCTACTCGACCAACCTGACGACGAAGGACGGTCAGACGCTGAGCCTGACCTACGGCACGGCCGGCTACGAAGCGGGCAAAGCCCCCGCCGCGACGCCGCCGAGCCAGCAGCACACCGGCGCTGTCGTCCCGGTCTGGGCCGCCGGCCCGGGTGGGCTCGCGGTGCTCGGCACCAACGACCACACCGACCTGTTCACGACCCTCTCAGGTCACTAGGTCGCGGAACGACCCGGTGCGCGGGCGGCGGCGGGAAGCCGTCGCCCGCGGTCAACCGGCGGTGTGGGCCGGACGCGCGGCGGAGACGTCGCGTTTGTCCCGCCGCTTGGCGCGGTGGCCCGGCTCGGTGAGCCAGAGGACCATCGCGATCCCGGCGAAGGCGATGCCGACGCCGCAGACGGCGTCCCAGCCGCCGGTGGTCCAGGCGAGCGAGCCGGCGGCGGAGCCGATCGCCCCGCCGGTGAAGTTCGAGGTGACGTAGGCGGTGGTGACGCGGCCGGTCGTCTCGCGGCCGAGCGCGTAGATCGCGCCCTGGCTGAGGACGTTCTGCCCCTGTACGCCGAAGTCGAGGACAGCGAGGCCGATCAGGATCGCGACGACGCTGTGCTGTCCCAGGATGAAGATCGGCCAGCTGAGCAAGACGGCGGCGAGGACCGTGCCGGTGGCGACGCGACCGAGGCCGCGATCGTGGAAGCGGCCCATGCGCATCGCGGTGACCGCGCCGACCAGGCCGGCGAGGCCGAAGAGGCCGATCTCCGCCTCGCCGAAGTTGAAGGGCGGATCGGAGAGGAGGAAGGAGAGCGTCGTCCAGACGAGGCTGAAGCCGCCGAACCCGCAGGCGCCGTAGACCATGCGCCGGCGCAGGACCGGCTCGCGGCGGATCAACGTGCCGACGCTGCCGAGGAGCTCCCCGTAGCGCAGCGAGGTCGAGGGGCGGCGCTCCGGCATCGCCCGCCAGAGCGCGACCGCGAGCACCGCCATCGCCGCCGCCGCGATCGCGAAGACGACGCGCCAGCTGGTCGCTCCGGCGAGCAGGCCGGCGAAGGTGCGGGCGAGGAGGATCCCGGTCACCAAGCCGCCCATCACCAGGCCGACGACTTGGCCGCGTTCGCCCTCCGGGGCGAGGGTGCTGGCGAACGGGATGAGGATCTGGGCGACGACCGAGGTCGTCGATGCGACGCCGATCGCCAGGGCAAGGACGAGGAACTGTGGCGCCGCGGCGGCCGCCGCCAGAGCCAGGCCACTGATGACCAGGAGGATGACGACGAGCTTGCGGCGGTCGACGAGGTCGCTCAGCGGGGCGAGGAAGACGAGGCCGAAGCCGTAGAAGATCTGGGACACCGTCACCAGCAGGCCCGCGGTGCCGTCGGAGACGTGGAAGTTCGCGCCGATCGCGTCCAGCAGCGGCTGCGCGTAGTAGAGATTGGCGACGGTGGTGCCGGTGCCGATCGCGAGCAGCGCGATCAGCTTGCGCGACATCGGCTTGGTGGCGTCCTCTGACACCCGTCCCAAGTTACGACGAGCGGCCGCCGGCGACCGTCGAATGCCTCACACACCTTGGCCGCCCACCCGGCCGGGGGGTGGCGCTCAGTAGGGCCAGCGCCGTTTGCGCTGGGGACGCGGACGCTGGCTGAACCCGACCGTGACGAGGATCCCGATCGCCAGCGCGGCGCCGCCGACGGTCTCCACCCAGTCCCCGGCCCGGCCCGGGACCATCACCCCGATCACGAGGACCAGGATCACGACGGCGAAGAAGACGATCTCCTTCTTGTTCTTCTCGGCCCAGGGGCGCAGCTGATCCATCCGCGTCGATCTTAGGATCCGCGCGTGGACGACGCCAAGGCCCGCATCGGGCTGATGGCGATCTGCTCCGGCTTCCTCATCGTCACGCTCGACGCGCTGATCGTGAACGTGGCGCTGGGGCCGATCGTCGCCGACCTCGGCGGGTCGCTCTCCGGCGCGCAGTGGGTCGTCAGCTCCTACGTCCTCGTCTTCGCCACCTTCCTGCTGACGATGGGCGCCTGGTCGGGCCGGATCGGCTCCCGGGGCGCCTATCTGATCGGCCTCGGCATCTTCGCCGTGGCGAGTGCCGCGTGCGCGGCGGCGCCGACGATGGCGACGCTGATCGCGGCGCGCGCCGTGCTCCCCCTGGTCGCCACGATCATGACCATCGCCTTCACCTCGGCCCGCCTCATCGGCTGGCTCGGCGAGTGGCGCTCGGTCATCATCGGCCTCTGCGGCGGCACCGCAGTCGGGTTCTCCTCGCCGTCCTCGGCGGCAACTCGACCGTCCTGACGATGGCCTGCACCGTCCCCTTCGGCACCGTCGCCCTGGCGATGCAGGCGATGACCGCGCCGGCGATGGAGGGCGCCCCGGTCGAGCGCATCGGCCTCGCCTCCGGCATCCAGAACGCGTCCCGCCAGGCCGGCGGCGCCCTCGGCGTCGCCCTGCTCGGCACCCTCCTCTCCGCGACCGGCACCCTCGCCCTCGATATCCCCCTGACGGTGGTCGCCGCGTTCTACCTCGTCGCCCTCTACGGCCGGCGGTTGATGGGCCGTCATGACCGGGGCCGTCATGATCCGGGGCCTCATGGAGACGGACGCGCCCTTCATCCAGTCGGTCGAGCTCGCTGACCCGGCCGCGATCGACCGGGGCGCGTTCCCGTGGACGCTGCCTCCGGTGGCGGCGCTCGCCGACGGGCTCGAGCTCGATCCGAAGGTCACCTTCCTGGTCGGGGAGAACGGCAGCGGCAAGTCGACCCTGATCGAGGCCTTCGCGGTGGCAGCCGGCCTCAACGCCGAGGGCGGCTCGCGCAACTTCTCCTTCTCGACCCGGGACTCCCACTCGGACCTGTCGGGGGCCCTGCGCCTGGAGCGGTCGCTTCGCCGGCCGAAGACCGACTTCTTCCTCCGGGCCGAGAGCTTCTTCACCGCCGCCACCTACCTCGAGTCGCTGCCCGAAAACCCGCTCGCCTCCTACGGCGGCCGCTCCCTCCACGAGCAGTCCCACGGCGAATCCTTCCTCGCCCTCCTACTGCACCGCTTCGGCCCCGAGGGGCTCTACTTCCTCGACGAGCCCGAGGCCGCCCTCTCCGCCCAGAACTGCCTCACCTGCCTGCGCCGCATGCACGAGCTGGTCGGCCAAGGCTCCCAGTTCATCGTCGCCACCCACTCCCCGATCCTCCTCGCCTACCCCGGCGCGACGATCTACGAATGCGGCGAGGAAGGCCTCACCCGGGTCGACTACGACGACGCCGGCCCGGTCAGCCTCACCCGAGGATTCCTGGCCGCGCCGGAACGCTTTCTGTCGCTGTTGATGGATTGACGTCGTTCGTACGCCCGGCCTCCAACGGTCAGGAATCTGCGGTGTTCCTTAGCCCGGCTATACGCGCTGGAAGCGGCGAAGCCCGTCCCGAACGAGTCGTCGTGCAAGGTCCACGGCTCCTCGAAGTACTCCTGCTCGGCCGGCGGGACGAGCCTCACCTTCAAGGACTGAGGTCCGATTCGGGAGCGCGCCCATGGCGCGCTCCCGGCTCCGTTCGCGCGATTTGTTGCATCGGGTTTAGGAAAAGTTTAAGATCTTGAAGTCCGTCCCGATCCGGGGCGGGTGCAAAAGATCGCGCTCTTGGGAAGGGCGCAGGAGGATCGTCTCGATGAAGAACAGCCGTCTTCGCGCTGCCGTTTTCCTGTGCCTGCTCCTTGCTCTGGTCGGTGCGTCGATCGCCGGCTGCGGAGGCGGAGGCAGCTCCAGCTCCTCGACCGCCGAAACCACGACCGAAGCCGAAGCGCCGCCTGCCGAATCCGAAGGGGAAATGGAAACCGAAGAGAGCGGCGGCCTCGCTCTCGCACCGGCGTTCACGTCCGACGAACTGAACGAAGAAGCCGGTGACAACTGGATCACCAACGGCGGCAACCTCACCAACGACCGCTACTCGACCCTGGACGAAATCAACACCGAAAACGTCAAGGAACTGAAAGGCGACTGGATGACCAAGATCGGTCATAACGCCACCGCCGCCAAGTTCTCCGCCGAGGGTCAGGCGCTCGAGTACGAAGGGACGATCTACATCTCCGACGGCGCCGACGACGTCTTCGCGCTCGACGCGGGCACCGGCGAAATCCTCTGGACCTACGAACCGCACCTCCCCCCCGACCCGCTCGGCGAAGTCGTCTGCTGTGGGTGGGACAACCGCGGCGTGGCGCTGGGCGACGGCATGGTCTTCGTCTCCCAATTGAACGGCGCGCAGGTCGCCCTCGACCAGGAAACCGGCCAGGTCAAATGGTCGACCCCGATCGTCGAGCCGAAAAAGGGCTTCACGATCACCTCCGCCCCGCTCTACTACGAAGGCACCGTCTACGCGGGCGGCTCCGGCGGCGAGTACGGCATCCGCGGACGCCTGACGGCGCTGGACGCCAAGACCGGCAAGATCAAGTGGCGCTCCTACACGATCCCGGGGCCGGGTGAAAAGGGCCACGAGTCGTGGCCGAACAACGACTCCTGGAAACACGGCGGCGCCGGCATCTGGAACACGCCGACGGTCGACCCGAAGACCAACACGCTGTTCTTCTCGACCTCCAACGCGGCCCCGGACTGGAACGGCGCCGAGCGTGCGGGGGACAACCTGTGGACCGCCTCGATCGTCGCGATGGACGCCGACTCCGGCGAAATCAAATGGGGCTACCAGATGGTCCACCACGACCTCTGGGACTACGACGCCCCGAGCCCGACCGTCCTCTTCGACGGCGAAATGAACGGCAAGATGGTGGAAGCCGTCGGCGAGCCGGAGAAGACGGGTTGGGTCTACGTGCTGGATCGCAACACGGGCAAGCCGATCTACCCGATCCCTGAGGTGAAGGTCCCGCAGGACCCGGCGAACAAGACCTCGCCGACCCAGCCGGAGCCGACGATGGAACCGTTCAGCCCGATCCAGGTCAGCCCCGAATCGGTCGAAAAAGTCGAAGAAGCGCTCGCCGGCGAAAAAGGCGCGCCGAAAATCGTCGCGGCCAAGATGTTCGCGCCGATGTCGACCGACCCGACGACGATCAACTTGTCGCCGAACGCGGCGGTGGGCGGCGACAACTGGCCGCCGTCCTCCTATGACCCGCAGAAGAACATGTACTTCGTCGCCTCGACCGAAGGCGCCTTGGGCGTGGTCGCGGAACCCGGCCACACCCAATACAAAGAGGGCGAAACGTACACCGGCGGTGAATTCGGACCGACCACCGGCTTCTCCGCTCCGGGTTACGTGACCGCCTACGACATGGGCACCGGGAAGATCGCCTGGCAGCACAAATTCCCGGAATCGCCCTACTCGGGCACCGTCAGCACCGCCGGCGGCCTGGTCTTCGTCGGCCAGAGCAAAGGTGAGCTGCAGGCGCTCGACGAGGAAACCGGCAAAATCCTCTGGAGCTTCCAGACCGGGGCCGGCGCGAACACGACGGTCACGCCCTTCGAAGACGAAGGCGAAGAGAAGATCGCCATCTACGCGGGCGGCAACAGCCTCGCGGCGACCCCGCACGGTGAAAACTTCTGGGTCTTCTCCCTGAAAGGGACGATGGGCCCGGAGAAGAGCGCCGAAGAGAAGGGCGAAGGCACCGAGCACGCCGGCGAGGAAGAAAGCAAAGCCGAAAACGAAGGCGAAACGCCGACCGAAGAGCAACGCGAAGAAGGCAAAGGCGGCGAAGCGGCCGGTGCCCCCGACGCGGAAGCGGGCAAAGAAGTGTTCGCCGAAGAATGCTCGGTCTGCCACGGCGCGACCGGCCATGGCGGCAACGGCGGACCCGACTTGACGACGATGCCGAAAGCCAAAGAACAGAAAGGCGCCGAAGAACAGGTGACGAACGGCGGCGGCGGGATGCCACCGTTCAAAGGCGTCCTCTCACCGCAGGAAATCGAAAACGTCGCTGCCTACGTGGTCGAAGACATCGTCGGCAAATAGGCGACGACCTCGGGCCCGTCGTCCTCCCACCCTTGGGCGGCGGGCTCGAACGCCACGGAAGGCATGCACTCCGATGAGGGTCATGCGAGCACCCTTTCTCCGCCGCGGGAGCTCCGGCTAGCTTGGAGGAATGAACAACGAGAGGGATGCGATCAAGCGAGACGTCCTGCCGATCCCCGACCAGCCCTACGAGGGTCTGATCACCTACGACGCCAAGGATCCCGACACGTCGTTCCCGCCGATCGAGCCGCTGCGGCCGCCCGCCGGCGCCCCCAACGTCCTCGTCGTCCTGCTCGACGACGTCGGCTTCGCCGCCTCGAGTGCCTTCGGCGGACCCTGCGCGACCCCGACCGCGGAGGCCCTCGCCGGCGAGGGCCTGAAGTACAACCGCTTCCACACCACCGCCCTCTGCTCGCCGACCCGCGCCGCGCTGCTGAGCGGCCGCAACCACCACTCGGTCGGGATGGGCGGGATCACCGAGATCGCCACCTCCGCCCCCGGTTACAACTCTGTCCGCCCGAACTCGGCGGCGCCCCTGGCCGAGACCCTGAAGCTGAACGGTTACTCGACCGCGCAGCTCGGCAAGTGCCACGAGGTGCCGGTCTGGGAGACGAGCTCGATGGGCCCGTTCGACCAGTGGCCCTCGGGCGGCGGCGGCTTCGAGTACTTCTACGGCTTCATCGCGGGGGAGACCAACCAATACTTCCCGGCGCTTTATGAGGGGACCACGCCGATCGAGCCCGACCGCACCCCCGAGCAGGGCTACCACCTGACCGAGGACCTCGCCGACAAAGCGATCGGCTGGGTTCGCGAGCAGAAGTCGCTGACCCCCGACAAGCCCTTCTTCATGTACTTCGCCCCCGGGGCCACGCACGCGCCCCACCATGCGCCGAAAGAGTGGTCGGACAAATACCGCGGGCGCTTCGACGCCGGCTGGGACGCCCTGCGCGAGGAGACCCTGGCGCGCCAGAAGGAACTCGGCGTGATCCCCGAGGACGCCGTCCTCACCGACCGCCCCGCCGAGATCCCCGCCTGGGAGGAGATGCCGGAGGATCTCAAACCGGTGCTGCGGCGACAGATGGAGGTGTACGCCGGCTTCATGGAGCACACCGATCACCACGTCGGCCGGCTCGTCGACGCGATCCGCGACCTCGGCGCCCTCGAGAACACGCTCGTCTACTACGTGATCGGCGACAACGGGGCCTCCGCCGAGGGCACGGTCAACGGCACCTTCAACGAGGCCTTCACCTTCAACGCCGCCAACGCGCTGGAGACGGCGGAGATGCTGGCAGCCAGGATCGAGGAGCTCGGCACCCCGTCGGCCAACAACCACTACGCGGTGGGCTGGGCCCACGCGATGGACACCCCCTACAAATGGACCAAGCAGGTGGGTTCGCACTGGGGCGGGACGCGGAACGGCACCATCGTGCACTGGCCCGCCGGGTTCGAGTCCAGGGGTGAGATCCGCAGCCAGTTCAGCCACGTGATCGACATCGCCGCGACCGTCCTCGACGCCGCCGGGCTCCCCCACCCCACCTTCGTCCACGGCGTCCAACAGCTGCCGCTCCACGGCAAGAGCATGCTCCCGAGCTTCGCCGAGGCCGAGGCCGCCGAGCACCGTGAGACGCAGTACTTCGAGATGTTCGTCAACCGAGGCATCTACCACCAGGGATGGACCGCGGCGACCCGCCACAGTGTGCCGTGGCTCGTCGGGACCGAGCTGCCGGCGCTCGACGACGACGTCTGGGAGCTCTACGCCCCCGACGACTGGACCCAGGCGGATGACGTCGCCGCTGCGAACCCGGAGAAGCTGCGTGAGCTGCAGCGCCTGTTCCTGATCGAGGCGGTCCGTTATGGCGTATTGCCGCTCGACGACCGCCGGGTCGAGCGCTTCGAACCGCACCTCGCGGGCCGCCCCACCCTGGTCCAGGGCAACACCCAGATCCTCTACGGCGGGATGAAGCGGGTCTCCGAGAACTCGATGATCGTGGTCAAGAACCGCTCCCATTCGGTCACCGCCCAGCTGGTCGTCCCCGAGGGCGGCGCCGAGGGAGTCGTGATTGCCCAGGGCGGGCTCTTCGGCGGCTGGAGCCTCTACCTCCACGGCGGTCGGCCCACCTACTGCTACAACCTGCTCGGGGTGCGGCGATTCAAGGTCGCCGGCGATGAGCCGCTGGCCGCCGGGGAGCATCAGGTGCGGATGGAGTTCGACTACGACGGCGGCGGCCTCGGCAAAGGCGGCGAGGCCTCCCTCTACGTCGACGGCGCCCGGGTCGCCAGCGGCCGGGTCGAGGCGACGATGCCGCTGATCTTCTCCGGCGACGAGACCACCGACCTCGGCGACGACACCGCCACCCCGGTCAGCGACGACTACGCCGAGGGCGATCGCCGCTTCACCGGCAAGGTCGAGTGGGTCCAGATCGACATCGACGAGGCAGCCCCGAACGCCGACCACCTGATCACGCCCGAGGAGCGATTCCGGGTGGCGCTGGCGCGGCAGTAGCGGCTTCGAGCTAGCTACGTACCGGCGGGGGAAAGGGACGGCAAAGGGACGCTGCCCTCTCGGCGGCGGCCCTGGCAGGCTGTGGCCGCCGCCGAGAGGGCGGGTCTGGGGGGATAGTCGGATCCGGGGAGGGTCCGCGACGCGGGACGCACGAGGGTCCCACGAGAGAGTCACGGGACTCGCAAGTCGTGACGGAGAGCGTGGGAAGTCCACGGTTCCGTGCGCGTCGTCGGGCGGCGTGGTCGACCTATGGTCCGCTCCCGTCGGTGCGGTCGACCCAAGGTCCGGGAGACGGACGTCAGGTCGACCGCCCTCCATCCGCCGGACGTTAGGTCGACCGCGCACGGGCCCGCCAGGACCTGTGCCGACTTCCCACCGTCTCTAACGAACCCCTCACGTCCTGGGCGTCTCATCGCAGTCACAGCCAGCCAGGACCGCGATGAGACGCCCAGGACGCATCTAGGACTGCCGAGCCTGGCCGGGACCCCCAACACGAGAGGGGCCCCGCATGGGGCCCCTCTCGCACCTTCCTTCTCCCCTGCCCGGGGCTTAGTCGGTCTTCACCTTCTGGGCCTTGCCTTCCGGAGCGACGAGTCGCGCCGAGACCTTGCCTTTCGGGTGTGAGTCGATCGCCTTGGTCAATGCCTTGCTCGGCTTGACCGTGACGGTCTTCTTCGCTCCCGCCGCGACCGTTACCGGGACCTCCATGGCCGCCTTGCCGGCGGTGATCTCGAGGATCACGTGGCAGGTGCCGGTGGTGCCGCCGCAGGCGACCGTTGCCGACAGCTTGCCCTTGGCGAGCTTGACGCCGCCGACCAGGTGGGCGGTCGCCTTCGTGCTCGTCGGGGCGGGTGGCGTGCCGGTGTCCGACTTGGTGCCTTCGTCGGACTTCGGCGGTTCCGGCGTCGTCGGCGGCGCGGGTGCCGTCGTGGTCGATTCCGGCGCGGGCGGCGTCGTGCCGGTGGGCGGCGTGACGACGCTGTCATCGCTGAACTTCAGCGCCGGGGCGTATTTCGTCTGCTGCGCGCCGTGGGCGAACAGCTCGAACGCGTACGCCATCCCCAGCAGTTCGGGGTCCGAGAAGGATGGCCCCTCCAGCTGGAGGTTGTCGGGCTGTCCGACCGGGTTGACGCCGGCCGGGAAGATCGCCGTCGGGACGCCGGCGTTCGAGGACTGCGGGTCGAGCCGCAGGCCGGTGCTGGTTTCCCGGGCGAAACTCGATTCGTTCGAGTCGTTCAGGTGGATCGTCGACTGCTCGCCGGCGAACACCACCGCGTCGACCCCTTCGTCGTGCATCCAGTTGCCCAGCAGTTTCTGGTAGGCCTGCCGGTAGGCGACGAATTCTTCGATCGATTTGTCACTCATCGCGCCGGCTCCGGTGTACGTGGTCGAGGCGGAGCGCAGCTGCGGGATCCGCAACTGGCTGTTGGTGATTTCCGGCGGCGATTTGTAGGGGTTGTTGGGATGGTCCTGGATCCATTTGAGCCAGCCCTCGTAACCGGTGTCACCGGTGATCGCGAACCCGGATTTGCTGAGTTCAGGAGCCGCGGTGATTTTCTTCATCGTGGCACCCGCCGCTTCGAAGTATTTGAACTCCGCCTTCATCGCGTTCATGGTGCCTTCGTCGCCCCAGGGGCTGGTGAACTCGAGGTCGTAATAGCCGATCGTCTTGCCCTCGAGCGCCTCGGGCTTCAGGTAGGAGCCCCAGTCGGTCGGTCGCCGTCCTTCCCATCCCGCACCCTCGAGGCCCTGGGCGTACTCCCCCGGGTCACGCTGGGCGATGGTGTCGAGTACCAATGCCTGGTCTTCCGTGGTGCGGGTGATCACACCGCAGTAGTCCTGGATGTAGGTGAGCGGCATGACCCCTTGGCAGGTGGTCAGGCCGTCGGTGCCGCGCAGGGACACCAGGCTGGCCGCGCTGGAGGGTCCCCAGAGCGAATCGCCGGTTTGGGTGCCGAGCGCGGCGGCCGCCATGTTGGTCGCCACGGCGACGGCCGAGCCACCGCTCGAGCCGATCGAGGACTTCGACGGATCGAACGCGTTCCACACCTGCCCGAAGGCGCTCGCGCTGTAGTAGCCCGAGTTGGCGAATTCCGACAGGTTGGCCTTGCCGATGATGATCGCCCCGGCTTCCTTCAGCTTCTGGACGATGAACGCGTCCTTTTCCGGAACGTAGTTTTCGAACACGAGGCTGCCGCCCGTGGTCGGCATTTCGGTGGTGTCGTAGATGTCCTTGGCCGCGATCGGGATCCCGAGCAACGGCGCGGTGTCGCCTTGCGCCCGGAGTTCGTCGGCCTTGCGGGCCTCCGCCATCGCGTTCGGGTTGACCGAGATCATCGCGTGGAACCCGAGCGGCCCGCCGTTGTAGGCGGCGATCCGGTCGAGGTAGGCCTTCATGATCTGGGCGGCGGTGGTTTCACCGCTTTCCATCGCGGCGAGCTCGTCGGTGATCGACTTGCCGACCACGTCGTAGGGCGAGTTCGTCGTCGGTTCCGGCTGTTCGACCACCGGCGCGGGAGCGTTGACGATCACTTTGCTCACGCATTCGGCCGCGTTGAAGCTCGGTTTGGCCGCTTTGATCGACGCTTCGGACCAGTTCACGATCGAGCACAGCTGGCCCGTGGTGAGTCCGCTGAGGTCGGGCGCCGCGGCGAGTTCGCCCGCCAGGGTTTCGACCGCGGCCTTCTGCGAGCCGGGGGCCGGGATCGCCCCGCCCGACGGCGTTTTGGATTTTTCCGAGAGGCCGATCACGACGTAGTGCACCAGCGAGCGGGTCTGCCCTGGCTGCAGGATGAAGTGGTTGATGTAGCCGTAGAAGTTGGCTTCGTCGCCACTGGTCTGCAGCGGTTTGTTGAACGGGTCGGTGAGGAAATCGCTGGTCTGGGTGAACGCCGAGCCGGCGGTGCCCAGAACGGTCGCCGAGGTCCCGAACTGGGATGGCGAGGCGACGACGCCCGGTTCCGAGGGGGAATCGTTGGCGACCCAGGAGTCGGCGGTGCTCACCGTGGTGTCACCGCTGGAGGTGGCGAAGGTCGCGCTCTGGTGGCTGCCGCTCGTGCTGGTGGTGAGGTTGTACCCGAGCTGACCGCCGAAGTCGATGTCGACGCTGAGTGCCGACCGCCCCTCGTTGGTGAAGGTGTCAAAGAAGCGGGCGTAGTTTTTTTCCTGGTTGACGACCAGCGATCGAGTCACGGCGACACCGCCGAGGGAGACCGCGTGGTTGGAGCTGAAGCTGTTCGAGCCGTCGAAGGTGAGCCCGAAGCCACGCATCAGGACACCGTTCAGCAGCGGCGTCTTGGGGGCGCCATTGACCTGCATGCGGATGCCGCCGTAGCCCTGCAGGGATTTGGTCGCGGTCGACTGGATGCTGCCGGTGTCGAGGCCGGGGACGGCCGCGTCGTTCACGGCCCAGAAGTCCTGGTTCGTGTCGTAGACGTAGTTCATTGCCGACGCGCGGTGCGCGAGGAGGAGCATCGCGAGGAGGGAGATCGCGAATGCGAGGCCGAGCGTGCGGTGCCTGCGTCGGGTGTCCGCCGCGGCGAGGCGGCGGTCGAGGGTGAGGCCGTTCAAGTGCACTCCTTATGTGGGGGAGGGTCCGGTACTTGGGGAAGCTCGGAACACTTCCCGGTTCGGGACCACCCCACATTGGACAGTCGTCCAAAGTGACCTGCCGACCATTTGGCCCACGGGCCTTAGCCGCTCGCCGGGAGATGCGCCCGGCGAGCGGCTGGTGCTCAGCTCTTCTCCGGGATCCGCGCGATCGCCGCGCGGCCCGCGTTGAGCTTCCGTTCGAGGTCGTTCAGCTGGTTCACGCGCCGCGCCTGCAGGGTGCGGACGGTGCTGTTGTAGATCCGCTGGCCGCGGTTGCGCAGGGTCACGATCGCTTCGGCGTCGTTCTGCTGGAGGCTCTGCGTCGCGGATTTCTTGCCTTCGCGGATCGCGGCTTTTTCACGGCTGTAGCCGGTTTTCAGGTCGGCGATTTCTTCCTGCTGGAGCCTGCGGTTTTCGCCGATGCGCTGGGTCCGCCGGTCGATGCCTTCCTGGATCGCGGATTTGCGGAGGGCGCCTTCGGCCGCGGCCTTCTGCTTGCGCAGGCGGGTGACCTGCCGGCGCAGCTCGGCGTTGCGGCCGTCGAAGATGTCTTCGATCCGGGCCACCGCGCGGTCGTGGTTGTCGTCGGCCTGGTTCATCCGCGCGTCGTAGTCCTTGCGCAGCGCGGCGAGTTCCGCCGACTCGGTCTGGCGGATGGTCTTGATCCCGATCGCGATCTGCTGCTGGGATTCGCGCTGGGCCGCCTTCTTGGCGCGATCGAATAGCGCGGTCGCTTTGTTGACCGTGGCGTCGTGCTTGTTCTCCAACTGGTCCTCGTAGGACGCTTTCTTCGCGGCAGTTGCCGGGGTATGCGAGAGGCCGTTCAGCTTTTCGACGTAACCGACCAGTGCTTTGTACTGCGGGGTCGTGACGAGCGGCGGGATTTCGGCGGCCTTGGCGGCCGGCGCGAAGAGGACGACGGCGAGCAAGGCGGCGGCGATCATCGGGACCAGCCGACGCACCTTCCGGGACGAGTTCATGAGGTTCGGGACACTCCTTGGACGTGCGGCTGACCGCAGGGAAAAGTTCTCTGCACCATTTCGGCAGACGCCGGGATTTCCTTAGCCTGAATGGGAAGATTCGAGCTGGTCGCAGATCGCGGCGACATGGCGCCGGTCGGTGCCACAGCAGCCGCCGACCACGCGCAGGTCCGGCAGGCGCGGCTCGAGGGCGGCGTATTCGGCGCCCAGCTCCTCCGGGTCCCCGGAATCGAGCTCCTCGGCTTCGTCGAGTTCGGCGTGGCTGCGGCGCGAGGCGTTGGCGCGGACGCCGCCGATCCGCTCCAGCCAGGCGTCCCCACCGGTCAGCTCGGCGGCGAAGTGGGTCGGGTGGGCGCAGTTGATCATCTGGTAGAGCGCCGCGCCGCCGGTCTCGGCGTCGAGGCGTTCGACCGCCTCGCGCAGCGGCTCGCCGCTAGGCAGGCGCCCGTCGGTCTCGACCGTGAAGGAGACGGTGACCGGCAGCCCGGCCGCGGCGGCGGCGCGGACGACCCCGACCCCCTCCTCGACGTAGGTGATCGTCATCGCGCTGATCAGGTCGACGCCCTCCGCGGCGAAGACGGCAACCTGCCGCGAGTGGTAGTCCTCGGCCTCGGCGGCCGAGAGGAATGAGTCGGGGCGGTAGCCGTCCCCCTCGGGGCCGATCGTGCCGACGATCGCGACCGGCACCTCCCCGGCCGCCCGGTCGCAGACCTCGCGGGCGAAGGCCACCGCCTCGCGGTTCGCGTCGGCAACCTCGCCCGGCGAATAGCCGAGCGCCCTCCCCCACTTCTCGCTCGCCCGCCAGGTCGGCAGGTCGAAGGTGAAGCCGGTGCCATGCTCGCCCGCGATCGCCAGGAAGCCCTCGTAGTAGCGCCGCAGCGCCGCCCGCCCCGCCTCGTCACGCAGCAACGTGAACGAGGCGAATTCCGGCAGCTCGAGCCCCTCCTCGAAGATCATCACGGTCTCCAGGCCGCCGTCGCCGATGAAGAGCTGAGAGCCGTCGGGGAGCGCCATCGATCAGCCCATCGTCGGGGACGACCCGCCCGCTGTCAACGGCACCCGATGCGATGATCCCGGCGTGAAGTGGAAACGGGGAAAGGGCGGCAACCGGGACGTCGTCGACATCCGCGGCGCCAAGCGACGCGGTGGGTCCTTCGGGGGCCGTGGCGGACGGGGTGGCGGGATCCCGATCCCCGGGGGCATCGCGAAGATGGGCGGCGGCGCGGGGCTGGTCGTGGTCATCGTCGTCGTGCTGATCAACGTCCTCGGCGGCTCCGGCGGCTCGGGATTCGAAGTGGGCGAAGCATTCGGGCCGCAGACGAGCGCTCCGGGCGCCCAGAACCCGGCGCCGATCCCCCGCTCCGAGGATCCCGACGCCGACCTCAAGGACTTCTCGGTCTACGTCTTCGAGGACGTCCAGAACACGTGGCAGAAGACCTTCGCGGCGGCGGGGATGCCGTACAAACGCGCCAAGCTCGTCCTCTACTCCGGCGCCGTCGACACGGGCGGCTGCGGCGGGGCGACCTCGGCCGTCGGACCTTTCTACTGCCCCGGCGACGAAAGCGTCTACCTCGATCTCAGCTTCTACAGGCAGATGGCCGACCAGCTCGGTGCCTCGGGAGACTTCGCGTGGGCATACGTGATCGCCCACGAGATGGGCCACCACGTCCAGGACGAGAGCGGCACGACCGCCCAGGTCGCGAAGGCGGGGCGAGACGAACAGATCGGCGCCGAAGGGCTCTCGGTCCGCACCGAGCTGCAGGCCGACTGTTATGCCGGTGTCTGGGCCTCGACGGTCTACAAGCAAGGCGACCTGGACGAAGGCGACATCGAGGAGGCCTTCGGAGCGGCCCGGTCGGTCGGCGACGACCGGTTGCAGAAACAGGCGACCGGCACCGTTCGGCCCGACACCTTCACCCACGGAACCTCGCGACAGCGTCGCGCCTGGTTCGACCGCGGCTACCGCTCCGCCGACCCGGGCGCCTGCGACACCTTCTCCGCCGACCATCTCTGAGCGGGGCCTTCATCACTGCCGTTCCGCGGTGCGGTTTCGATTTCCGCCAGTTTTGGGTATGGACGGGAAATCTCGGGTGGGTCAGGCGTGGTCTGGGGCCGCCGACGCCGGGTGTGGTCCTAAATCACGAATGACAGTGGGTGAATCAATGAAGAAGCTGTGGTCCCACGGCTGGTTCGCCGCCCTGCTTGCGGGCGTCGCGTTCCTGCTGATCCCAACGGCCTCCGCCGGCGCGGCGGCCTCCTCGACGGTGCAGGGCAGGGCCCCGGCGGCCGTCCCCGCGAACGAAGTCGAATCGACGCCTTCGGAAGAACTGATCGAATTCGACGTCGGCGTCGCCCTGAAGGACCCCGCCGGCGCGGAAGCGTTCGCGAAGGAAGTGAGCGATCCGACGAGCCGCAACTACCGCCGGTACCTGAGCCCGCAGCGGTGGGAGAGCCGCTTCTCACCGAGCCTCCGGGCGGACATGGAAGTCGTGCGGTCGCTGCGCGCCGCCGGGATCAAGGTTGTGAAGGTGACTCCGGACCGGATGACGGTCATCGCCGAAGGGACCGCCGAACAGGTCGAAGCCTATTTCGGGACGACCCTCGCCCAGTACGAAGTTGGCGAAGAAACCGTGCGCCTGGCGGGATCGCCGCTGAGCGCGCCGACGAACGTCGCACCGCTGATCAGCGGCGTGCGGGGCGTCAACGAGGTCCGCGTGAAACCGGCCAACCTCACCGGCGCCACCGCCGAAGGCGGCTGGGGCCACGGACCCGGGCACGGCTCCCCGTGGGGATGGCCCGGCCACGGGCACGGCCACTGGCCGCCCCCGGCTGAAGAAGAAGTGGAAGAAGAAGGGCAGGAAATCCCGCAACCCGCCGGCTTCCGCCCGGCGACCCCCTGCTCCAACTACTACGGGGAAAAACCCGCGAGCAGCCTGCCGCCCTACGGCGACGGCTTCCCGAACCCGCTGCCCTACACGCCGTGCGGCTACAAGCCCGCGCAGTTGCAGGGCGCCTACAACGTGGCCGGCGCGATCGCCCACCACAACGACGGCTCGGGCGTGACGGTCGCGATCACCGACGCCTACGCCTCGCCGACGCTCTACAGCGACGCGGTCGAATACGCGAAGCGCAACCAGGGCTCACAGCCGTGGAAGCGCGGCCAGTTCAAGGAGATGATCCAGCGCCCGTTCACCCAGACCGAAGAGTGCGAAGCATCCGGCTGGTCGGGCGAGCAGACCCTCGACGTCGAGGCCGTCCACGCGATGGCTCCGGGAGCGAAGGTGCTCTACGTCGGCGGGCGAAACTGCACCGTCTCCCTCTACAACGCGGTGCAGGAAGTGGTCGACGGCCACCTCGCGGACATCGTGACCAACTCCTGGTCCAACGGTCCCGAAGAAGAAGCCGGCGAAACCGATCAATCGCGGGAAGCGTTCACCAACGTGCTGCTGATGGCGGCCGGCACCGGTGTCGGCGTGCAGTTCTCCTCCGGTGACGAAGGTGACAACTTCATCGTCTCCGGCGAAGCGCAGCCATCGTTCCCGGGCACCAGTCCCTGGGCGAGCGCGATCGGCGGCACCAGCCTCCAGATCGGGGCGCAGAACAACCGCCTCGGCGAGGTCGGCTGGTCCACTGGCATCAGCGTCCTCTGCACCGCGGAACTGGCGGCGCTCGGCGGCTGCGAAGAATCCGAAGTGAACCAGTGGTTGCCCCCGGCGCCCGGCGAATACGACTACGGCGGCGGTGGCGGGACCACGAACCAGTACCCGGAGCCGTGGTACCAGCAGCCGGTGGTGCCCGCGGAACTGGCCGCGAAAGCCGGGACGGGCGTGGCGAACCGCGTCGTGCCGGACATCTCGATGGAGGGCGATCCCTCGACCGGGATGCTGGTCGGCGAGACGCAGGAATTCGCCGACGGCACCTACTACGACGAGTACCGCATCGGCGGCACCAGCCTCGCGTCGCCGTTGTTCGCCGGGCTGCTGGCGGATGCCGATCAAGCCGCCCGCGGCTCGCTCGGGTTCGTCAACCCGCTGCTGTACCACGTGGATGCGGCGGGCGGGAGCTCGGGTGCCTTCTACGACATCCTCCCCGCCGGCCAACAGGCGGTCGCCCGCAACGACTACCTGAACGAAGAAAACGCCGAAGGGGGCATCCTCACCTCGGCGCGGGTCCTCGGGATGGAAGGAGCGACGGAGTACTACTGCGGCAAACCGAACGAAGAAACCGGTGAATGCGAAGAAGAAGTCAAAGAAGCACCGGAGTCGCTCTCGGCGGCCCCGGGGTTCGACTCGATGACCGGCATCGGATCGCCGGGTGACGGGTTCATCGCGGCACTGACCCACCACTGAGGCAAGGCGGGCGGGCGGCTCGCGGGAGGTTCCGCGAGCCGCCCATCCCCCGCGCTACATCTCCGGGGGTAGGCTGGGCAAACCCAAAGAAGGAGGAGCTCGATGAGCATCCTTATCCGCTTTGCCCCGCCTGGCCTGACGGCCGCCCAGTACGACGCGTCCGTCAGCAAGCTCGAAGCCGCCGGCGACTTCCCTCCCGACGGACTCGATTACCACCTCTGCTTCGGCAGCGAGGGGAACCTCCGGGTCAGTGAGATCTGGGACTCCCGGGAGCAGCTCGAAGCATTCGGGGAGCGACTGATGCCGGTCCTCTCCGAGGTCGGCATCGACCCCGGGGAACCGGAGATTCTGGAGGTCCACAACCTGGTCAAGCGCTGACGCCAATCAAGGAGTGCCGACCCTGCGAACGAGCCGCGGACCGCAACCGCTTAGGGATTCCTGTTTGATGTCCTGACCAGCCCTGCGGCGGCGTCGCACCTGGATCGGCCCGCGGACCCGCGCGTCGAACCCGCGCCGCGGAGTTGACGAAAGGGTCGCTGTGTCCAGAATCGGGAAGCGCTGGGCGATCGTGGCATCGCTCGGAAGCTGCATGCTCGCACTCGCCTTCGCCGGCCAGGCCTCGGCGCAGATCACGCTCGGACAGCTCGCGCCGACCAGCCCCGCGTCCGGGGAATGCGGCGAAGGAGCCAGTGGAACCTTCTTTTGGCAGCTCGAACTCAGCGAAGGCACGAGCTACGAAGTGCCCGCGCCGGGCGGCGTCCTCACTTCCTGGAGCACGAGGGCGGCCGGCGGAGCGGGCCAGTTCCTCACCCTCAAGGTCCTTCGTCCGGCTGGGGGAACCTCCTACGCCGTGGTAGGAACCGACGGGCCGCGCGCCTTGGCCCCCAGTGCCGTCGACACCTTCCCCACGAACCTCCCCGTACAGGCGGGGGACGTCATCGGCACCTACAACGGAAGCGCCCTGGAATCGGCCAAAGTCACCTGCCGATTCCCGACCTCCAGCGAAGACGACATCCCCGCCTTCGGCTTCGCTCCTCCTGCCGGACCGGTGAACATCGAAGGGGTCAACCTCAAATGGCGCGTCAATCTCTCCGCCACCGTCCTTCTGTCGCCGACCGTCGCATCGCTCGGGACGACGGCCGGGCCGCTCGCCGGTGGCACCTCGGTGACGATCTCCGGGAGCGAATTCGAACAGGTGAGCGCGGTCCGCTTCGGCGCCGCCCCGGCCCAGAGCTACACCGTCGACTCGGCCGGTCAGATCACGGCGGTCTCCCCGCCCGGTAAAGCGGGATCGGTCCCGGTGACGGTCACCACGATCGCCGGGACCGCGGCCTCGGGCGGGCAATTCTCCTACAAGGCACCGCCGACCGTAACCGCGCTGTCGCCGGTCGAAGGGACGACCGCCGGCGGCACCGCGGTGACGATCTCGGGCGTGGACTTCGGAGAAGCCACGGGGGTCGACTTCGGCGCGACGCCCGCGCGGAGCTTCTCGGTCGACTCTGCCGGTCAGATCACGGGGGTCTCGCCCGCCGGAGGGGCCGGCGCGGTGTCGGTCAGGGTCATCACCCCCTGGGGAACCGTGACCTCGAGCCAATCCTTCACCTACAAGGCACCGCCGGCGGATCCCCCGCCGGCGAACGGGACGGGTCCGGGCCCCACGGCCGGACCCGCTACGTCGCCTGGCGCCCCGGGTCCAATCACGACGCCGGAGCCACCGCGCCCGGCGTCATGCCGGGTCCCGAAGCTCGCGGGCAAGAAGCTGAGCACCGCCAAGAAGGCGATCGTCGCCGCCAACTGCAAGGTCGGCACCGTCACCAAGAAGAAGGGCGTGACGGCCAGGACCGGCAAAGTCGTCAAGCAGAGCCCGAAGGCCGGGGCGAGCATGCCGGCTGGGTCGAAGGTCAACCTGACGCTCGGCTGAGCCGAGGCGCGGTGGCCTCCGGCCCGCCCGCGCCGACTAGACGGTCGCGGTCGAGTACCAGCAGCGGGCGGGAAGGGTGAAGGCGCCGTCCGGCAGCTCTACCCGGGCCGCCTCTCGGACCGCGGCCACTTCGTCGTCATCGAGGGCGGCAAGTGCCTGGCCCGCGGGCCCGACCCCGAACGTGAACGGCTGCCAGAAATCCTCGAACCCCGAGTACTCCACGCTGACCTCGAGCGCGCCGTCGGCGACCTCGCGAAACCCCGCGCTCCTCATCCGCTCGGCGATGTCACCCTCGGCGATCCCGACCCGCATCCGCTCGCCCTCGACCTCCGGCTTGACCGTCTTCATAGCGCTCCAGAACAGCCGCAGCATCGTCATCCCGCCGCCGGCGATGTCCCACATGCAGACGCCGACCTTGCCTCCCGGCCGCGTCACCCGCTTCATCTCCCGCAAGCCGGCGTCGGCGTCCCGCATGAAGGCGATCACCAGGCTGGAGAGCGCGGCGTCGAAAGTGTCGTCCTCCCAGGGCAGCTCCTCGGCGACGCCCTGGCGCACGTCCGCCCCCGGGTTGCGCTCACGGCAGGCGGCGACGAATTGCTCGGCGGGATCGATCGCGGCGACGCTCTCGGCCCCGACCCGGTCGGCGAGCTCGGAGGTGAGCCCGCCCGGTCCGCAGCCGACGTCGAGCACGCGCATCCCCCGCCCCACCCCCACCTCGTCGGCGAAGGCGCGGGCGAGCGGGATCGTGTACCGACCCATGAAGCGGTCGTAGTGCTCGGCGGGCGACGCGAACTCGGGCATGGTCCGATTATCCCCCCGGGTGCAAGGGGGCTAAGGTGAAGAGATGAGAGGAAAGACCGCGGTCGGGAGCATCCTCCTCTGCGCAATCGTTCTGATCGGCGGAGCAGCCCGAGCCGGTGCGGAAGGCGTGGAACCCGCGCTCGGCGCCTGGAAGGGCAAGACCGCCCAGGGCTTGACGATCTTCTTCGGGGTCCGCGAAGGCCGGGTGATCGCCAACGTGCGCCTGAGCTACAAGGACGTGATCTGCGGCAAGGCGAACATCCACGAACGCGACGTGAGGTTGAGCGTCGACGAATCGGGCAAATTCGCCGGCGTCGTCTACCCGGCCAACGGCGGGGTGGAACTGGAAGGCTCCTTCACCGGACCTCGAAAGGTCACCGGCAAGATCGTGGCCGGGGAATCGACCGGCCTGCCGGGCTGCGCCGGCGCGACCGTCTCGTTCACGGCGGCCCCGAAGACCTGACCTAGTCGTCGATCTCCTCGTCCGCGTCGTCCGCGACCTCCGCGTCCGAACCGACGTCCGCCGGCATCGTGACCGCCATCGGCATCCCGTCCTCGATGAGGGTGACGATCTCGCCCGGCCGACGCAGTCGCGGCATCGGATCCGAGGTCACGTGGAGCTCGCCGCAGTGCGGGCAGACGACGCGCATCGACTGCCGCGAGGCGGCCATCCGGACCGGCAGCAGGCCTACCTGATCGCAGCCGATGAAGCCGATGTAGTCGCCGGGTTTCTCCCGCCGCAGGTTCTTGCCTCCGACGCGTATGGGTGGTTTGGGCATCCCTCCATGGTGTCAGGCCGCGCGCTCGCGCCGGTGGCCGCGCGCCGGTGGCAAGACACAGGCGCGACCCAGATCGCGCAGGGCGAGGACCGAGGTGAGCAGGAGGAGCGCGACCGAGGCGGCGCTCAGCGGCAGGAACCAGCGGTGGGTTGCGAGGTTGGCGTCGAGGATCGTGGTGCCGGTGGCGCCGAGGAAGCCGAGGATCGTCGGCAGCACGAGGGGCGAGCAGCAGGAGACGGCGGCGACCCCGGAGAGCGAGGCGAGGGCGAAGCCGGCGCCGGCGCGCAGGCGGGCGGCGGCGCGGGCCTGACGGACGGCGGCGAGCTGCAGCGGCACGGCGAGGCCGAAGGCAAGGCTGATCGCGGCGATCGCGACCAGGCGCTCGGTCTCGAGATCCCAGTAGACGCCGCCCAGCGGCGCCCGGGTGACGACCTGGCCCGACCAGCAGAGGAGGACCGCGCAGCCGAGCGCCGCGACCAGGCCGAGGGCGAGGTTGAAGGGGTCGCGGAAGACGAGCCGCGCCGCGGCCCCGGCGGCACTCATTCGAGCTCCCCCTCGAGCGCCGGGATCGATCCCTTCGCGCAGACGCTCGCCGGCTGCCCCCCGTCGAGCTTGCAGATCAACGCGGTGATCGCGTCCGCCTGGGCGTCGATCGCTTCGACTCCTTCGGTCGGCGCTCCGGTGGCGACTTCCCTGCGGAGTTCGGCGAAGTTCCGACCTTCGATCAGGCCCGGGGAGTAGCCGAGGTCGACCGTGTAGCGGCCTGCCGGGCCGGAGGCGAAAAGGAACGGGACGCCGCCGAGCTTGTCGTATCCGTTCACCAGCCGTTCTTCGAAGGAGCCGAGCTTCTGCAGCAGGTCGCCGTCCACCGTCGCCACCTCCTTGTGACGGAGGCCGATGTAGTCGCTCGTGTAGGTCGCCCCCGCGAGGTCGTAGGTCGCGAGCCGCGGGAAGTAGTCCTGGCCCGACCGGCTGAGCAGTTCGCCGAGGCCGCTCCACTTCCCGAAGCGCGAGGTCGCCTTCACCAGCGCCCAGCGCTCGGCGGCGCAGAACGGGCACCACTGGGCACCCATGAAGAAGACCAGCGGCTTACCCCCGTCCGCCAGCGGTTCGCCCGACTGGCGACGGACCTGCCCGAGCGCGACCGCCTCGGCTTCCGGGAGCGTCGGCGAGTCGACCGAAACGGGTCCGGACCCGGCCGTGGCACCCCCGCTCGAGCCGCCGCCACGGACGAGGAAGAGGACGACGGCCGCGGCGATCACCAGCGCGACCATCGCCAGCCCCGCCCAGGCCCAGCGGGAGTGGCGCGGGTTCTTCGAGGCCTCGTCCATCACCTCAAGTTAGAACGCCCGGCACCCCGGTTCGGATCAACGGCTTTCGGGCCCCGTCGGCAGGGGCCGCGACACGTCGAGCAGGGCCGCGCCGGTTTGACTTCCAGGTGTGCCGGTGAGACGTTTGGATCCGGTGGGCTCGAGCAGGCCGCCCGCGCCCCCGGTCCGGTCATGTCCGCGACGGCGACCACATCGCGACGGGTGAGCCTCGCTTCCGCGGCGGCGGAGAGGGCGGCTGCCGGCGGTGCGGCCCGCAAGAAGACGCCACGGTCGAGCCACTCGGAGTGGGAGCCAGCGAAGAACCGGAAAGACCCGGTCGAGGTGCTCGAAGGGCAGGACCAGAATCGCGTTCCCGAGTTGATCCCGATCCGATACGGGCGGATGCTCGCCTCGCCCTTCACCTTCTTCCGCGGCGCCGCGGCGGTGATGGCGATGGACCTCGCCGAGACCCCTGTCTCGGGGTTCCGGGTCCAGGCCGGCGGCGACTCCCACCTCTCCAACTTCGGCATCTTCGCGGCGCCCGATCGGCGCCTGGTCTTCGACGTCAACGACTTCGACGAGACTCTGCCCGCGCCCTGGGAGTGGGACGTGAAGCGACTCGCCGCCAGCTTCGAGATCGCCGGGCGCGACCGTGATTTCACGCCGAAGCAGACCCGCGCCGCCGTCCTCGCCGCGGTTCGCGAATACCGCGAAGCGATGCTCGGCTTCGCCGCGATGCTCAACCTCGACGTCTGGTACGCGCGGCTCGATGTCGAGGTCCTGCTCGCGGATCTGGCGAAGGTCGCCGACCGCAAGCAGATAAAGGTCGTGGAAAAGAACGTCGCGAAGGCCCAAAAGCGGAACCACCTCAAGGCCTTCGACCGGCTCGTCCACGAGGTCGACGGCGAGCCGCGGATCATCAGCGATCCACCGCTGCTCGTCCCGATCCGCGAGCTCATCGCCGACGATCCGCGCCACGAGCTCGAAGGACGGATCCGGGAGATGCTGGGCCGCTACCGCGAGAGCCTCCAGGGCGACCGCCGCCACCTCTTCGACCGCTACCGGTACGTCGACATGGCCCGCAAAGTGGTCGGGGTCGGCAGCGTCGGGACCCGTTGCTGGGTCATCCTGATGATGGGCCGCGACGGCCAGGATCCCCTCTTCATGCAGGCCAAGGAAGCCGAGGCCTCGGTGCTCGAGCCCTACGCCGGGAGCAGCGAGTTCGGCAACCACGGCGAGCGGGTGGTCGAGGGCCAGCGGCTGGTGCAGGCCGCCTCAGACATCCTCCTCGGCTGGCTCCCCGCCTTCGGCCTGGCCGACGAGGACCGGGACTTCTACGTGCGCCAGCTCTGGGACGGCAAGCGATCGGTCAAGATCGAGACCCTGGCGGCGAAGGGGCTGGAGGTCTACGGGGCAGTGTGCGGCTGGACCCTCGCCCGTGCCCACGCCCGCTCCGGCGATCGGATCGCGATCGCCGCCTACCTCGGCAAGGGCGAGAGCTTCGACGAGGCCATCGCCGACTTCGCGGAGCGCTACGCCGACCAGAACGAGCTCGACTTCGCCGCGCTCGCCGATGCGGCAAAGTCCGGCCGCATCGAAGTCGAGAGGGACCTCACATAGCGATGGCAGACCCCGGCAGCGGGCGCCTACCTCCTGACCGAGGTGGCAGATTGGATGACCGTGCCGCCCTTGGCGTAGATCGCCCAGATTGCGGTCGACGTGCCCTGCGGATCGACGGAAAGCTGCGGTTCGCCGAGGCCCCCCGACCAACGGGAGATATCGGTGGGCCGCGACCAGGCACCTCCAGCCGGATGCTTCGCCGCCTGGATGACGAAGTTGGGGCCGGGTCCGGTGTCGTACCCCTCCCAGATCGCGGTCGCGTTGCCCGAGGGATCCACCCCCAGCCGCAGGTGCTGCCCACCCCGTCCGTGACCGGTAGTGAGGTCGACCGGCCTCGACCAACCCCCTCCCGCCGGTCGGATCGCGCCCTGGACGATGAGGTTTTTGCCGTCGGAACGTTGCCAGATCGCGGTCGCCTCGCCCTGGGGGCTGACCGCGATCTGCGGGTCCTGTACGAGGCGGTGTCCCGCCTCCGAGATGTTGACCGGCGCCGACCAGGTCCCACCGGCCGGGCGGGTCGCAATTTGGATCCGACGGCTTTGGGTCTGGATCCGAGGGGCATCGGGCAACCTGCCTGCCCAGATCGCCGTGGCGTTGCCCTGGGAATCGACAGCCACCTGTGGCGAATCGGCGCGTACTCCGCTCGCAGAGAGGGTTACCGGCGCCGACCAGATCCCATCGGATGAGCGGGTCGCGCTTTCGACCGCACCGTTGTGTTCCTCGTACCAGACCACGGTCGCGCCACCCTGCGGATCAAGTGCGATCTGCGGAGATCGGGCGCCCTTGCTCGGTGAAGAAAGTGCGACCGGTGCCGACCAACTCCCTCCGACCGAGCGGGTCGCGCTCTGGACGACCGAGCGCCAACCTTCCTCCCGTTCCAAGAGCCAGACCGCGGTCACGTTGCCTTCAGGGCCGGCCGCCAGGAGCGGCGAACCAGCGCCCGCCGCGGAGAGGGTGACCGGCGCCGACCAGCTCCCTCCGACTGAGCGGGTCGTGCTCTCGACGACCCAGGAGCGACCCACATGGCGCTCCCAGATGGCCGTCTCGTTGCCCAGGGGGTCGACGGCGACCCGCAATCCATAAGCACCTTCCAAACCGCCGATGAAGCGAGATGGAGTAGACCAGGATCCGCCCGCTTGCCGCACCGCGGTCTCGTAGGTCAGTTTGCCGCCGCGGTATGCCTGCCACACGGCGGTCACATTGCCTGCGGAGTCAACACTCAGCAGTGGGGATTCTTCACCGAAGTTGATGCCCCCGGAGACATCCACCGGGCGCGACCAGCCTGACGCCGCGGTAGCGGACGATGCGACCAAGCCGGCCGCCAGCAAGCCGGCAACGGTCAGGACCAGAAGCCACAGGTGAGGCGCACGAATGCGCGAGCGGTCCGTTGCCCCGATCGTCACTGTCTCCCGCATTCCCGCGAATCCCATCCCGATGATCGGTGAGCTTACTTCCCGCAGGGTAGAACACGCCTGATGCGCCTCGTGATACGGATCGCCCTGTTCGGGACCGCGATGGCCGCGGCCGCGGCGACGCTAGGCGGCTGCGGTGGCGGCTCGGGCGAAGCGACCACCCCCGTACACGTGCCTTCACTGCCTCCGGAACCCACGGCAATCGCCCACCGGATCGGGCCTCCGCGGATCGAGCCCGGCGACCAGGCTCTGCCCGCGAGTCCCTGCCAGGCCTACGGCAAGAACGGGACGACGACGATCTACATCTATCCCGATTCACCGGGCTGCGCGCGGGTCGCGCCGGGCGAACGGCTGCGGGTCGCCAACGACACCGGGATCGGTGGCTTCACCGGAGCGGTCGGGGTGCGAGTCCGGGTGGGCGACTACGAGATGTGGCTGGGGCCACATCAGGAAGGCCTGATCCCCGCCCCGGTCCAGACCTACCTCGGCCGCGGCACGCACTCGGCGCATACCGTCGGCGGGATCGGGCCGACGGTGCTCCTCCTGCCCAGGGTCTGCGCGGTCCGCCCCCCGGCCAAGCCCGGCGAAGAACTCTGCTTCCGCTAGATGACCGGGCGCGTCTTTGCAATCTCTCTCCCGACAATGCGCTACTGGCTCGCAACCGTGGCCCTTTTCATCTTGATGCCACCCGCGATGGCCGTTGCGCGATTCGAGGGCCCATCGCTCAGCGGTGGATGCTCGAACCCTGAGCCGGAACGCGGCTACTGCTCGTCGCTTGTCGCCGAACCCGGGGTGGACTTTGTCTTCGAACTTCGAAGCTACGACCGGGGTGGTCCGGTCGAACTCTGCATCCAGTTTCCAGGCGGAGGACACGAGTGCAAGCATCGCCACCTGCGCTTTGACTCCAAGTTGAACGCCTGGGTAAGCCGGATCCCTTCCTCTGATTCGGTTCGCGGATACGGCGACTATTCGGCGCGCTGGCTCGACCCCGAATCGGGCCGTCGACTGGGTAGACCCATGGAATACTCGGTCGGGACCGAAGCTAACCCTCCGCGCTAGTCGACTTCGGAATCGGGGAGACGGGATTTGAACCTGCGACCGCTCGGCCCCGAGCCGGCCGATGCTGATGCTGGATGCGTTCGGCCGCGTCTCTACGCGTCCGCGGTCCGAATCGTCAGTCCGTTTTCTCCAGGCCAGCACGGAGAAGCGCGCCGGCGGCCCAGGAAAGGACCTCGAGCGTCTCTTCGTCGTCGAGTCCGCAGACGTCCTTGAGGACGGTGATCGGCTCGATCCCGAGCACCAGGGTGAGCGCGGCGGCGAGGCGGCGGCGAGACTTCTCGTCGAGGTCGGCGACCGGCGCCAGGGCGTCTTCGACCCACTGCAGCCGCAGCGGTACGCGATGGGATTTCCTGGTGCCCTCCTTGTCGGATTTCAGCCAAGCGTCGAGCATCGTGCGGTAGATCGCCCGCATCCACGGTTCCGCGGCGAGAACCCGGGGGTTGTAGGCGTCGAGGAGGACCCCGAGGCGCACGGCGGGATCCTCGGAGTCGGTGTCGGCTACCGCGGCGCTGACTTCTTCCATGGTCGGATTGAGAGCGACAAGTGCCTGGAGCAGATCCGGCTGGGTCGGGAAGTAGCGGTAGGCGGTCGCCCGCGAGACCTTCGCCCGTCCGGCTGCCTCGACCACGGTCGGCAGGGCTCCTTCGTCGACGAAGGCGAGCGCGGCGTCGATGATCGCCTGCCGCGTGCGGTTCTTCTGATTCGCCCTCGGGTCCCGGTCGTCCGCCTCGGCCATCCCCTCACCGTATCTCGACGTGCGGAGGCCCGAGGATCTGGACCTTTTCTCGTTCTTGCGACGGTCTTCCCATGACGATACTGTGATCTCATCCAGTCGCCGACGAGTCGAGAGCAAGAACAGAGCGCGGCTGAACCTCCGGCCCGAGGTACTGAGGGTCGGTTTTCAGTGTCCACTCCCCGAAAGGAAGCCCGCGTGAAGCTCTTTCACCGTCTGCACTCCCGAACTGCCTTCGTCTTGGTGCTCGCCGCGATCGGCCTCTTGGCCGCGAATGCGTCCGCGAGCACGGGACGGATACGCGTCGAAGGGTACGAAGGTCACCTTGGAGTCGAACTTCGCACTGAAAGCGGGGGTCTGTCATTTCACGGAGATCGTGACTTCATGAAATTCGACCTCCGCAACGATGGCGAGTCGACGATCAAAGTCCACCTGCACGTCCGCCCCGAAGAGGCCGGCCGGTTCCTCCTTGCGGATGAGGCCTTCCCGAAGTACGCGCGTTGCTCCACCCTGGAGGCCCACAAGCGGTGCGATGTGATCGTCCTGTTCGAATCGAAGGGACCCGTCGCCAGAGGAACCCTGGAAATCCTCGACGGCACTCGACCCGCCTACCAGATCCCGCTGTTCGGCCGGAAGTAGAAGGGCAAACGAGAACGCCTTCCAAGCCGGCTCTGAAGAATCGGGGAGACAGGATTTGAACCTGCGACCGCTCGGCCCCCAGCCGGCTTACCTGAGCGTCCGATGCGTCCCAGCCGCGTCGCTGCCGTCTCCGGCGTCCCCGCGACCGAAATCTGAGGACTCTTCGGACGATGCGTCCGGTACCAAAGCTGGTACCACGGGGAGCGCTTTCGGGCGCCCAGGTGAGCTGCCAGTTCTCGCTGGACGCGCGCGAACGATTCCACTTGACCCCTGACCTTCGGCGGGTGTAGGACAACAGGAAACCGCCCAAGCACAAAGGCGGGCGAGCTCAATTTGGAGGTCGAGATGAGCCGAGTGATGGCAGATTGCCGCCGGTTCGAGAGCGAGAGCAACTGCTCGTTGACGATCATCGGCGAGGAGGAGGAGGTGGTGCTTGCGGCTGCCCAACACGCGGAAGGCGTACACGACCACGAGGACACGGCCGAGCTGCGTCAGCAGATTCGCGACATGCTCGAGCCCGAGTCGGCCTACACCCCGGGTGAGCGTCAAACCGAAGCGTTCCCCAGCTAGCGAAGGGCCGTAGGGAGCCGGCGCGGTTCATTCAAATGGCCGGCTCCCGCCCTCCCAAACCGCGCTGTGGAGTTTGGAGGCGCTTACCAAGCCGCGGCCGGAATGTCGGGGAGACAGGTTGTATGCCCCTTGCTAGAGCGGATAACGACCTGCTGTCATCACCGTTTCATCACGCTCAGGGGAGATACCGCCGCGAGACGGACGAGAGACGTAACATGACGCCAGATTAGAATATGATGTGCTCATGTGCTGCTCGGGGGCAGACGCCCCGACGTTCACCGTCCTCGTCCCCGACCGACCGGGAGGCCCTGTGGCACCGATTCCTCCCGAGAGGAGGAATACATGACCGCGACCCCTCGGGAGACACGCGAGTTCGACCATCATTCTGCGGAGTTCGGGCAGAACCCCCTGGCGTTCTATCGCCAGTGGCATCAGGAGTGCCCAGTGGTGCACAGCGAGAACTACGGCGGGTTCTACGTCCTGACGCGCCACGAGGACGTCGCGCAGGCCGCCGGCGATCCGGAGCACTTTTCGAACACCCATGATGTCGACGGCACCGGCACCGGCGCCGGCGGCATCGGGATCCCGTCGCTGCCGGTCCGCTTCGGGGTGGTCGAGATGGATCCGCCGCAGCACCGGAGCCATCGCGCGATGATCACCTCGTGGCTGGCGCCCGCGCGTGTGGATGCCGCAGAGCCGCAGATCCGGGAGATCATCGTTGAATACATCGAGGCCGCCCGGAGCAAGGGCCGCTTCGACGTGGTGCATGACCTCGGGACCCCGATTCCGGCTTGTGTGACGCTCGAGCTGTTGAGGATCCCGCTCGAGAAGTGGGAGGTCTACGCCCATCCGATCTGCGATCTGGCGTCTTACGCGCAGGGAGACCCGGAGTGGCCGCGAGTTATGCAGGACGTCGCCGCGGCGGAGCAAGATCTCATGGACCTGATCGGGGAGCGCCGTCAGCGCCCTGCGGAGGACTACATCACCTCGCTGCTGCGGGCCGAACCCGAAGGGACCCCGCTGAGCGATGAGGAGATCTTCCAGGCCGTGTGGGTCGTGCTGACCGGCGGCTTCGATACCACGTCAGGCGCGATAGCCCATACGATGCTTTACCTTTCGGAAAACCCTCAGGTTCGCGATGAGCTCATCGCTGACCGAGAGCGAATTCCCGGGGCCATCGAGGAGTTCCTCCGGTACTACTCACCGGCGACCTCCACGGCACGAACGGTGATGGCACCGGTCACAGTCGGCGGGCATGAGTTTCAGGCCGGTGACCGGGTCCTACTCTTCTGGGCTGCTGCCAATCACGACCCCAACCAGTTCGACGAGCCCGACGACCTCGACATCTCCAGGCACCCGAACCGCCATCTCGCGTTCGGTTATGGGCAGCACCGCTGCCTGGGTGCTCGGCTCGCTCAGCTCGAGGCGCGGATCTTCCTCGACGAGCTGTTGGAGCGCATGCCGGAGTTCGTCGTGCTCGGTGATCAGGCGCACAAGAAGCCCTCGGTTGGCGCCATCCACGTCTACAAGGACATGCCGGCCGCAGCCGAGCCGGCCGCCTTGGCCTGACGACCCGTCGTGAGATCGGTCGTCGTGAGACGGCCGCTTCCACCGACCGCAGCGGTTCGTGTTCGAGATGGGCGCCCGACCGCCGGCCAGGCGTCCGTCGTCACCAGGCGCCGAGGTCCTCAGCATCGGCCAGCGTGCGCGAGCTTGCGTCAGACGAGCCAGCCGAGCTGCGTGAGCCCGAAGAACGCCCAGATGTAGACCGCAGACCTTCCCGTGGGTCAACGAGTTCAGGTGGATCGGGGAAACAGGATTTGAACCTGCGACCGCTCGGCCCCCAGCCGGGCGACGTGACCACCAGATGCTTCCGACCGCGTCCCCACCGGTGGCCTCTTCGGACTCCTCGGACATTGCGTCCGATACCACGAGTAGGACCGGCCCGCCGCGACGGCGGGCATGGGCGCTCGGCGGGCTACAGAAGTTCGGCCGGCTGCTCGAAGGAGACCAAGAACGGGTCGAGCGTGCCGAACATCCTCAGTAGCAGTTGCTTCACCTTTGCCACGTGCTCGGTGCCGATTTCGACCTTGTCCGGGGCGAGGCCGCGGCCGACCGAGTTGATCAGGCTCCCGTTCTTCGATTCCAGGTAGGCGATGACCTGTTCTTCGTAGTCGTCTAGCTGACTTTCGGAGTACTCCGGTGCGACCAGGAAGCCCTGGACGCGGCTGGGCGCGAAGAGATCGGCCTGCCGCTTGAACGCCGCCAGCTGCGCGGCCTGGTCACCGGTGAAGCCGACCCGGATGATCGGGAAGCCGGAGGTGTCGAGGGTGTAGCCGGCGTAGGCGTCCTCTGCATGGTCGGGGACCCAGCGTTCGAGGGCGTCGACGGTTATGTCCAGCAGTTCGTCCCTGAATTCGGACACCCGCTGCTCTCTGGGAAGCAGCGGTGCGCCCACCTCCGCGTTGGTGACCCGGGCGACCGGCTCGCCGCGCCGCCAGTTGGTTATCGCCCGGTCGATGCGGCGCTCGAGCACCGCCGGCTTGTGCCGCAGTCCGGGATCGAGGCCGACGCTGAGGCGGAAACCGCGGTAGTAGCCGCGGCGGGGCCGCAGCGTTTCCCCGCGCACACCCGGGCACCCCAGGGGAGCGCCCCCCCGCGATCAGAAAATGGGTGCGGACGCGGACCGGCTCGCAACGGTGTCCCGGCGCGACGCCAAGGTCGCCACGGATGGTCAACGGCCCGCCGACGTAGCCGGCGCAGCGGGCGCCCTTTCCGGTAGGAAGGCAGTGGAAGTCACCGTGCGCCCCTTCTCCGCTCACCGATGCGTGTGCGGGAATCGAGGCGAAGCGGGTTCCCGGCGCGGCTTCGATCTCGAAATGCAGCTTTCCCGGCCTGACGCTGCACCAGACCACGAACCTGACCTGTCCCGGATCTCCGAGGCGGGTGTCCGGCAGGCAGTCCGGAGGGAGGTGCTTGGGGTTTGGCGGCGCCTCGAGACGGGCGGTCACCGGCGCGGCGGAAACGAACCCGGAATCAACGAGCAGTGCCAACGCCGCCACGAAGCTACGCGCCAGCCACGCCCTCCACGTTGTCTTGGTGCCTGCGCCCACCCTCGTCTCCCGCGCCCTCGAAATCTGAAAGCGGCGAGGACTTTACAGTTATGACCAGCCCACGGCCGGCCGAACGACCCGATTGATCACGGAGCCGCGAAAGCCCGCCTCCCAAGCGGCCTCTGAAGAATCGGGGAGACAGGATTTGAACCTGCGACCGCTCGGCCCCCAGCCGAGTGCGCTACCAGACTGCGCCACTCCCCGAGGAGTGCTCCGCCATTCTGACGGATCGGGGCGCGGGTGGGTACGCTCCCCCCTGCGTGCGGCGGTAGCTCAATGGTAGAGCCTTAGCCTTCCAAGCTAATGACGCGGGTTCGACTCCCGTCCGCCGCTCTTTTCAGGGGTCGTGGGGGATGCGGGCGACGTCCATGTCGACGCGGTCGCCGTTGAAGGGGACGCCCTCGGCCATCAGGTGCTCGCGCTGCCTCTGCCCCACCGCGAGGCTGCCGTCGGCGCGGACGACGCGCCACCACGGAAGGCCGTCGGGGACCTGCTCGGTGGACAGCAACCGGGCGCTGAGCCGCGGCGCGCCGGGCGACACGTCACCGTAGGTTCGCACGAATCCCTCCGGGATCTCCCGGATCGCGTCGATGATCGCTTGGTGGCGCTCGTCGGCTATGCCGGGAGTTCTAGCGCGCCGCCGCTCAGCGGTCGAGGCCCTTGGCGGAACCGAGGAGCTCCTGGAGGTCGGCGACGACCATGTCGGCTCCGGCTTGGCGGAGGTCCTCGGGGGTGCCGAGATTGCGGGCGACGCCGATCAGGAGGTCGAAGCCGGCCTGCTTGCCGGCCTGGATGCCGGCGGGGGCGACGTCGATGAGGATCGCGGCGTTGGGCTCGATCTGGAGCTCGCGGGCGGCGCTCTCGGCGGTGCCGGAGTTGCGGGGGCCGGTGACGATCGCGTCGAAGAGGTCCGCGACGCCGGCCAGCTCGACCGCGGCGCGGGCGCGTTCGCCGCTCGCCGCCAGGGCGATCTTCTTGTCGGCGGCGCGGAGTTCGCGGAGCCAGGCGATCGCGCCGGGCAGGGGACGGACGTCGCCGTAGCCGAGGTCCGCCGCCACCGCCTCGAGCCAGACCACGACGGCGTCGAAGCGCTCGGCGTCGACCCGCGCCCGCAGGGCGTCGAGGACGGTCGCGATCGGCCGCGGGCGGCCGCCGTCGAAGGGGTTGTCCGGAGTCATCGCGAGAAGCCTCCCACCGCGCTCACTGGGTCATCGCCCAGATGCCGAAGACGACGGCGGCCACGAGGATCGCGCCGCAGGCGATCGTCACCACGCTCCAGGAGGCGAACGCGCCCTCGTGGTGCGCACCGCGCTGGTCGCCAGCCCGCAGCGAGGCGGTGACGCCGACGCCCGCGACGACCAGGACGACGAGGCCGAATACCGCGGACGTCCAGATCGCTTCCAGCAGCGGCTTGACCTCGACGACCTCGGCGAAGGGGATCATGCGGCGACCGGCTGCTCCACCGGCGGCTTGGCGTCGGGTCCGAAGACCGGGTTCTCCGAGATCGCGTCCTCCGGGGCGACCCCGCTGCGGCGGTTGGCGATGAAGAGCATGACGCAGGCGACCGCGAGGAGGCCGACGGCGACGAGCGCGCCGAAGGCACCGCCGCCGAGCAGTTCGATCACCGCGTAGACGAGGGCCGAGGCGGCGGCCGCGGCGGGCAGCGTGAGGAGCCAGCCGGCGACGATGTTGCGGATGACGCCCCAGTTGACCTGGGCGCCCGGCCGTCCCACACCCGCACCGGTGACCGCGCCGGAGACGACCTGGGTGGTCGAGAGCGGGTAGCCGACGTGCGAGGAGGCGAGGATGACGGTGGCGGCGATCGCCTCGGAGCCGAAGCCCTGCGGCGGGCGCACCTCGACGACTTTGGTGCCGAGCGTCTTGATGATCCGCCAGCCGCCCGAGTAGGTGCCGGCGGCGATCGCGGTGGCGCAGATGACGACGACCCAGGTGGGGACGGTGAAATTCGCGCCGCCCTGGAGCGAGCCGTTCGCGATCAGCGCCAGCGAGATCACGCCCATCGTCTTCTGCGCGTCGTTGGTCCCGTGGGCGAGCGCGACCATGGAAGAGGAAGCCACCTGCAGCCAGCGGAACTCGCGTTCGGCCTCGTCCTCCTTGAACTTGCGGATCAGGAAGTAGATGACGCTGACGCCGATCGCAGCGAGGAGGCCGGCGAGGACCGGCGAGATCGCCGCCGGGATGAGGACTTTGGAGAGGATCCCTTCCCACTCGATCGCGCCGGAGCCGGTGGCGACCAGGGTCGAGCCGATCACGCCGCCGATCAGCGCGTGGGACGAGGAGGACGGGATGCCGAACCACCAGGTGGTGAGGTTCCAGCTGATCGCGCCGATCAGCCCGCCGAGGACGACGATCGGGGTGACCGCGCCCGATTCGACGATCCCCTCGGCGACCGTCGCGGCGACCGAGAGCGAGATGAAGGCGCCGGCGAAGTTGAGGACCGCGGCGATGCCGACCGCGACTTTCGGCGGCAGCGCGCCGGTGGCGATCGTGGTCGCCATCGCGTTGGCGGTGTCGTGAAAGCCGTTGGTGAAGTCGAAGCTGACTCCGGCGATCACGACCAGGGCGACGATGATGTCTCCGGCGGACATGGGCGGTATCCCACCGCGCCGCCGAGGCGAGGATGTGAAAAAGCGGTGAGCTAGTTCTGTTGCTCGGTCGGGCGCACGAGGATCTCGTTGATCGCGACGTGGCGCGGCCGGGTGACGATGTAGGAGATCGCGTCGGCGATGTCTGAGGCCTCGAGGCGCTCGGTGTCGGCGAAGCGGGTTTTCATCGCCTCCTGCACCTCCGGCCGATTGTGGCCGGCGAGCTCGGTGCTGACCGCGCCGGGCTCGACCAGGGAGACGCGGACGTGGCGCTGGGTGACCTCCTGGCGGAGGGCCTCGGAGAAGGCGCCGACGCCGTGCTTGGTCAGGTTGTAGACGGCGCTGTCGGAGCGGGCGCGGCGCCCGGCGACGGAGGAGATGTTGACGAGGTCGGTGACCCGGCGCGGCTCCTCCTCGGCCCCGGCGATCAGGTGCGGGAGCGCCGCCTTGGCGACGTAGAGGAGGCCCGTGACGTTGAGGTCGACCATCCGCTCCCATTCCTCGATGTCGGCGTCCTCGACGGAGCCGAGCAGCATCACCCCGGCGTTGTTGACGACGGTGTCGAGGCGCCCGAGCTCGGCGACGGTTCGCTCGACCAGCGCCTCGGCCTGGGTGCGGTCGGTGACGTCGGACTCGATCGCCAGCGCGCGCCCGCCGGCGTCCTCGATCTCCCGCGCCAGAGCCTCGAGCCGGTCGACCCGGCGCGCGGCGATCGCGACCGCCGCGTCGTCGGCGGCGAGCCTGCGCGCGGTCGCCTCGCCGATGCCGCTGGAGGCTCCGGTGACGAGGGCTACGGTGCCGGTGAGGACTGCGTCTGTGGGCATCGCGGGAGCCTACGACAACGGCCTTCTCGCCCCTCCGGGCGGCCCGCTTGTACCCATCTGGGACGCTTGAGGTGGTGACCCAGGAGAAATCGCAGCGCAAGCAGCACGCCCTCGAGATGTTCGAGCAGCTGCCGGCGCGCTACGACGAGATCGCCGCGGTGCTCAGCTTCGGCCAGGACCCGCGCTGGCGCCGGGCCGCTGTCGAGGCAATCGCGGCGCGCCCGGAGGACCGCATCCTCGACGTCGCCTGCGGGACCGGGATGGTCAGCCGAGCGCTGGTCGAGCGCTGGGGCTGCCGCGTGGTCGGCCTCGATCAGAGCCCGGCGATGCTCGGCCGGGCGCGGTCGATGGTCGCCGCCTCGACGCGCCTTGCCCAGCGGATCGAGCTGATCGAGGGCGAAGCCGAGTCCCTCCCCTTCGCCGACGCCGAGTTCGACCACCTCACCTTCACCTACCTGCTGCGCTACGTCGACGACCCGGCGGCGACGCTGCGCGAGCTGGCCCGGGTGGTGAAGCCCGGCGGGCGCGTCTCCAGCCTCGAGTTCGGACTGCCGCGGGGGATCTGGCTGCCGCTCTGGCGCCTCTACACCCGCGTCGGCCTGCCGGCGCTGGCGCGGCTCGACTCGCGCGGCTGGTTCGAGGCGGGCCGCTTCCTCGGCCCGAGCATCGAAGGCCTCTACCGCTCCTACCCGCTCGCGCGCCAGGTGGAGATGTGGCGGGCGGCGGGGATCGGCGGCGTGCAGGTGCGGCGGATGAGCCTCGGCGGCGGGGTCGTCATCTGGGGGACGGTTGGCGGCTGAGCGCCCGGCGCGCCCGGCCTTCTACGCGCTGGCGCCGGGCGGCGCCCGCGACGTGGTCAACGTCCTGCACTTGCCCTACACCGTCTGGCACGTCGCCAACGTGGCGCTCGGCGCCGCCGTCGCCGCCCACGTCTACCCGGTCCGGGTCGCCGCCGCCGTCGCCGCCTTCTTCCTCGCGGTCGGGGTCGGCGCCCACTGCCTCGACGAGCTGAACGGCCGGCCGCTGGGGACCCAGCTGTCGAAGCGCACGCTGATCGCGATGGCGGTCGGCGGCCTGGGCGGGGCGCTGGCGATCGGCATCGTCGGCGTCGTCGTCATCTCCCCCACGCTGATCCCACTGATCCTCTTCGGCGCCTTCATCGCCCCCGCCTACAACCTCGAGCTCTTCGGCGGCCGCTTCCACACCGACTTCTGGCTCGCCGCCTCGTGGGGAGGCTTCTCGGCGCTGACCGGCTGGTGGGTCAACGCGCTCGGCGTCCACTCGGTGCGCGAAGGCGTCGCCGCGGCCGCGGTCATCGTCGCCTGTTACACGCTGACCCGGGTGCAGCGGGTCCTCTCCACCCCGGTCCGCGAGCTGCGCCGCCGCACCGAGTCGGTCACCGGGGAGCAGCGACTGGCCGACGGCAGCGTCCGGGCGCTCGACCGGGACTCGCTGACGATGCCGCTCGACGCCGGCCTGCGAGGCCTCTCGGTCGCGGTGCCGTTGCTGGCGGTCGCGGCGCTGGTGCTGCGCATATAGGATGATGGAATTGTTGATCAATCCTCTGTGACGACCGCCTGCGAATGAACCCGACCGACCTTCACGGACCCAAGTCCGCCGCCGTGCTGGAGCGGCTGCGCGCCGTCCTCTACCCCGGCATCGGCGAGCACCTGGCGCCGTTCGTCCTCGATCGCAAGAGCGGCTCGACCCTGGTCGACCTCGACGGCAACGAGTACGTCGACTGCGCGTCTGCCTCCGCCTCGGTCCCGCTCGGCGCCGCCCGCGAGGACCTGATCGAGCCGACCGTCGCCGCGATGCGACGCTTCGGCAACGAGGACGGCCACTCGATCGCGACCGAGCTCGCCGCCGACCTCGCCGAGCGCCTCCTCGCCATCACCCCCGCCTCGATCACCCGCGTCGCCTACGCGCTCAACGGCACCGAGGCGATCGAGACCGCGGTGAAGCTGATGCGCCGCGCCACCGGCCGGCCGATCGTGCTCGGCTTCCTCGGCAGCTACCACGGCGAGTCCACGGTCACCGCCGCCCTCGGCGCCGAGGAGAACGAGATCAGCGCCGGCCTGCGCGCGCTCGTCCCCGGCTTCGCCCACGTCCCCTACCCGAACCCCTACCGCTCGCCTTTCGGCCCGCCCCGCCCAGGCGGCAGCGGCGACGCGACCGTCGACTACATCCGCGATCACCTCCTTTTCCACGCGATCGACCCGGCCGAAGTGGCCGGGGTGGTGATCGAGCCGGTCCTCGGCTCGGGCGGCTGCGTCGCCCCGTCGGCAGCCTTCTGGACCGCCCTCACCGACCTCTGCGACGAGCACGACTGGCTGCTCTGCGCCGACGAGGTGAAGACCGGGCTCGGCCGCTCCGGCCACCTCTGGGCGGTCGAACGCTGGGGGGTCGAGCCGGACCTGATGTGCCTCGGCAAGGCGCTCGGCGGTGGCATCGCCCCGATCGGCGCGGTGCTCGGGTCCGAGCGCGCGCTCGGCGCCTTCGACGACGTCCCCACCGGCTCGACCTGGTCCTGGCTCCCCTGGGCGTGCGCGACGGCAAGCGCCACGCTCGACCTCTACGAGCGCGAGCCGGTGCTGGGCAACGTGCGCGCCTTGGAGGCGGTCGGCGCCGACAAGCTCGCCGCGCTCGCCGCCCGCCACCCGCAGATCGGCGAGGTCCGCGCCGTCGGCGCCTTCCAGGCGATCGAGCTGGTCCGCGACCGCGCCACCAAGGAGCGCGATCGCGACCTGCAGGACGCGACCTGGGCCGAGGCCGTCCGCCGCGGCGTCTTCACCGACTCGAGCTCGACCTCGCTGAACATCCAGCCCTCGCTGACGATGGACCCGGAGCGCTTCGGCGACGCCCTCGACACGATCGGCGAGGCCCTGGCGGTGGCGATCGCGGAGCTCGGGCGATGAGCGACGGGACCGCGATCGCGGGCGGCCGACTGCTGGAGCTGGAGCTCGCCGCCGAGCTCGACACGATGCGCGAGGCCGGCACCCTGAAGACGATCCAGACCCTGAGCTCGCCGCAGGGCCCGGAAGTCGAGCTGCGCGGCCGCGGCCGGGCGATCGTCCTCTCCTCCAACGACTACCTGGGGATGGCCGCCCACCCCGAGGTGATCGCGGCGGGGCACGCGGCGCTCGACTCCTACGGCGCCGGGACCGCCTCGGTGCGCTTCATCTGCGGCCTCTTCGAGCCCCACCTGGCGCTGGAGGCCGACCTCGCCGAGTTCCTCGGCACCGAGGCGGCGCTCACCTACACCTCCTGCTGGAACGCGAACCACGCGGTCCTCGACGCGCTCTGCGACGCCGACACCGAGATCTTCTCCGACGCCCTGAACCACGCCTCGATCATCGACGCGATCCGCCTCGCGCGGCCGGCCGCCAAGTCGATCTACCCCCACTCCGACCTGGACGCGCTGGCCGGAGCGCTGACCGCCTCGACCGCGCGGCGCAAGCTCGTCGTCACCGACGGCGTCTTCAGCATGGAGGGCGACCTGGCGCGGCTGCCGGACCTGGTCGAGCTCTGCCGCGCGCACGGCGCCGTGCTGATCGTCGACGACTCCCACGGCCTCGGCGTGCTCGGCGAGCGCGGTGCGGGGACGGCCGAACACTTCGGGGTGGCGGACGCCGTCGACATCACGACCGGCACCCTCGGCAAGGCGCTCGGCGGCGGCGCGGGCGGCTTCGTTGCCGGGGCGGCCCCGCTCTGCCGGGTGCTGGAACAGCGCTCGCGTCCGCAGCTCTTCTCCAACGGCCTGGCGCCGACGGTGGCGGCGAGCAGCCGCCGCGCCCTCGGCCTGCTCGCCGAGGACCCCAGCCTGGTCGGCCGACTGCGCGACAACGTCGCCACCTTCCGCCGCCTGCTCGCCGAGCGCGACCTCGAGCCGCTACCCGGCGACAGCGCGATCGTGCCGCTGATCGTCGGCGAGACGAGCGTCGCGATCGCCGCCTCCCGCCGGCTCCTCGACGAGGGCGTCTTCGTCACCGGCTTCGGCTTCCCCGTCGTTCCCGAAGGAACGGCCCGCATCCGCGCCCAGATCTCCGCGGCGCACACCGAGGCGCAGCTGACCCGCGCCGCCGAAGCGCTCGCCGCCGCGCTCCGCTGAGGGGGCGGGGCCCGCGCGGCAGTCCTAGTCGCGTCCTGGGCGTCTCGGACACGGCCCTGGCTGGCTGTGGCCGTGTCCGAGACGCCCAGGACGTGAGGGTTCGTGACTAACTCCGAGAGTTCGTCACGCTTCCGCCAGGAACTCCACGCCCCCGTCACGCTTCTCCAGCACCCCCAGGTTGATGGGCCGAAAACTACCCCTATAGACGTAGTTTTCGGCCCATCAACATTTGGGGTCAGACGGAAGGCGCACGAACGAGGAAGAACCCCGGAGGAAGTGTGGAGTTCGTGGCGATTCCCTCACGTCTCTGCCAACGGCGTCGCACTCTCTCCATCGTTTTCATACCTCGGCCGTCTCACCCACGGCCACAGCCAGCCAGGGCCGTGGGTGAGACGGCCCTCTCGCCGCTACCCCTTGCGTCCCTTGCCCCGGGCGCCAGCTTCAAAAGGCCCTACCCCCAGCCCTTCTCCCACGGCCCCGTGATCGCGAACGTGCGGCCGGGGTACTGGAGGTGGACGAAGAGCCACTTGCCGTCGGGGCTGTAGTTCGAACCTGAGTACTCGCTGCGGCCCATCACGCCGGACTTGTTTTCCTCCCAGCGGTGGAGGTCCAGCGGGGTGTCGTTGCGGGCGAACGTTTCCAGCTCGCCGGCCGGGCTGAGGATCCGCAGGTAGTTGTCGCCGCCCGCTTCGTCCTCGCCGTTGCCGTCCTCGCAGATCAGGACGCCGCCGCGCGGGGAGACGGTGATCGTGTCGGGTTCGTCGAGAACCTTGCCGCTCTTCGACTCGTAGAGCAGGACCAGGGTGCCGTGCTTGGTCCCGTTCGGGGTGTAGCGCCAGATCTGGCCCTCTTCTTCGTCCCCACCTTCGGAGGCGACGAAGTAGACCGAGCCCTTGGACCAGTGGCAGCCCTCGACGCCGATGAACTGGGCGGCGCCCTTCGAGCGGCCTTCCCGCCACACCGTCGCCGGTTCGGTCTCCGCCTCCGGCGGGTCGGGATTGTCGATCGTCACCCATTCGCAGTGCAGCTTCTTGCCGACCGTCTGGCCGTGAGTCGTGTCGTACCGCGAGTGCCCCTCGACCGCGAGCATCTGCAGCTTGCCGCCCTTGTGCAGGCGGGTCCGGTCGTTCGGCAGGTAACGGTAGAAGCCGTCGGCCGGGTCGCCGTTGTCCTCGGTGAGGTAGACGATGCCGCTGCGCGGGTCGATCGCCGCCGCCTCGTGCTCCATCCGCCCCATCGCCTTGATCGGCACCGGCTCGACCGCCCGGTTCGCCGACTTCGGCACCTCGAACACATAGCCGTGCGGCTTCTCGAAGCCCTGCGTCGGGCCTTCGGTGTTCTCCTCGCAGGAGAGCCAGGAGCCCCACGGGGTCTGGCCGCCGTTGCAGTTTTCGTGGGTGCCGTTGAGGACGATGCCGCTCTCGATCAGTTCGCCCTTGTTCGTGTCGAAGAGCGAGGAGGTGACACCACCGCGGGCGACCCGGTCGTAGGCGTGGTACTTCCCACCGCGCGTCTTGCCCTGGCCGTAGCCCTCGTGGTTGCGGATCATCCGCACGACGCCCTTGCCCTCGGCGAAGGTCGTGGTGCCGTCATGACAAGGAGGCGTGAGGAAGCCGTCACTCATCGGCGTGTACGCGTCCCCGAAGTGCACGTAGTGGAAGCCCTTCGGCAGGGACATTTCCCCGGTGTGGTTCACCAGCGGTCCGTATCCGGGTTTGTGGACTCGCCCGGCCACGTCGCGAACCCGGCGCGCCAGCGCGGTATCCGCCCCGGTCGCCGCCATCACCTGCGCACCGATCGAGAGCCCGGCGACCAACTTCGCGGCGCCGGTGATGGAATCCCGCCGCGACATCAGCTTCTTCGCCGCGGTCACCTCGGGATCGGGGTCCACATCGTGCTTCAAATTGGCCATTCGCGCGCTCCAGGCAGAGAGGATTGGGAAGTGACTCCGATCCTATGAGGAATCAGCCAACAGGTCAATTGTTGAACAAATGTGAACGTTGGGTACGGGGGTGGCGTGGCGCAGGACGGGAAGGGACGAAGAGTGGGGAAGCTGGCGCCCGGGAAGGGATGAGGCCGGGTCGAGCTGGCGCCCGAGGTGAGGGACGCAAGGCGTCTCGGTGAGAGCGGCCATCTCGGCCACGGCCCTGGCTGGCTGTGGCCGTGGCCGAGACGGCCGGGTATTGAAAGCTGTGGAGAAACTCCGACGCCGTTGCGAGACGTGCGGGAGACGGCACGAAGTCCACACTTCCGCGCGCATTCCTCATTGGACAAGGATCTCCGTGTCGAGTTTTGCTCCCCTATAGGGCCCCAACCCGACGCGCACCTTTCGTGACGCCCCGGATCGGGTCCCAGGAGTCACGAAAGTCCGACTTCGTGCCGTCCCTGTGCCGGATGTTTCACGAACCCCTCACGTCCTGGGCGTCTCATGGCGGCCACAGCCTGCCAGGGCCGCCATGAGACGCCCAGGACTCATCTAGGACTGCCGAGGAGGTCGGAATGACAGGCGGCCGCGCGGCTTGCGATCGCGAAGTGCCTCGCGCGCCGCATTGCGGCCGTTGGCACCCGTCACCCCACCTCCGGGATGCGTTCCGGCTCCGCAGAGGTAGAGGCCGTCGACCGGGGTGCGGTAATCGGCCCAGCCGCGGACGGGGCGCAGGGTGAAGAGCTGGTCGAAGGACATTTCGCCGTGGAGGGCGTGGCCGCCGGTGATGCCGAGCTGGCGCTCGAGGTCGAGGGGGGTGAGGACCTCGCGGTGGAGGATCGAGTCGCGGAGGCCGGGGAAATAGCTCTCGAGCTTGTCGATCGCCGCGTCGGCGACCGGCTCGCGCAGGTCGTCCCAGGTTCCCTCGGCGAGGGTGTAGGGCTGGGAGTTCACGTCGATCGTGACGATGTGGTGGCCGGGCGGCGCCAGCGAAGGGTCGTGGACGGTGGGGATGCAGAGCTCGATGTGGGGGTCCTTGCCCGGCAGCCCGGCGCGCGCTTCGGCCTGGGCGCGGTCCATGTCGGCGAGCGGCTGGTTCACCTCCATGATCCCCCGCTGGTAGGGCTGCACCCCGTCGCTCGGCATCCCGGTTGCCACCGGCAGCCGGTCGACCGCGAGGTTGATCTTGATGCTGGTCCCCTCGCTGCGGTACTCGCGCACCGCGGCGGTGAACCGGTCCGGCAGCGCGCCGTCGGGCACCAGGCCGAGGAAGGTCCGCTTCGGGTCGGCGTTGGAGAGGATAAGGGGCGCCCGCACCTCCGCCCCGTCGGCCAGCGCGACGCCGACCGCCCGGCCGCCGTCGAGCAGGATCGAGTCGACCTCCGCCTCGGTCCGCACCTCGGCCCCCGCCTCCCGCGCCGCCGCCGCCATCGCCTCCGTGACCACGCCCATCCCGCCGCGGACGAAGCCCCAGGCGCGCACCCCGCCCTCCTCGGAGCCCTCGGCGGCGTGGTCGTGGAGCAGGACATAGGCGGTGCCGGGCGTCGAGGGCCCGCCGGTCGAGTCGTTGATCGCGTGCCAGCCGATCGCCGCCTTCACGTACTCGTTCTCGAAGCGCTCGCCCAGGTACTGCGAGGCCGAGGTGGAGAAGAGGAAGAGCGCCTCGTCGACCAGCGCCCGCTTGCGCGCCGCCAACCCGCCCAGCTTCAAGAGGCCCGGAAGGTCGGAGAGCCGCCGCAGCCGCACGTCCGGCGCGGTCGTGTCGATCAGCGGCATCACCAGCTGCGCGAGCTCCGCCAGCTCGGCCTCGAAGCGCGGCAACGCCTCGGCGTCGGCGACCGACAGAGCCCGCACCGCCGCCTGCGAGGCGGCGAGGTCGTCGGAGAGCTCCAGCCGCGTGCCGTCGGCGAAGAGGTTCAGCGACGGCCCCGCCGGGTCCACCACCACCCCGCGCTCGACCAGCCGCATGTCCTTCCAGATCGCCTCGCGCAGCATCGAGAGCACGTAGGCGCCGCTGGAGGCGCGGTAGCCGGGCGCGAATTCCTCGGTGACGCAGCAGCCGCCGACGATCTCACGGCGCTCCAGCACCACCGTCCGCATCCCTGCCTTGGCGAGGTAGAAGCCGGCGACGAGCCCGTTGTGGCCCCCGCCGACGATCACCGCGTCGTAGTTCTCCGCGCTCATCAGTTCCTTTCCGCGGCAGCGACTAGTCGAGCTGCCTGATCTTGGCGAGCTTGTAGGCGAGCACGGCGAAGAGGCCGGAGGCCACCAGCAAGATGAGTGAGAGCGCCGCGCCACCGTTGAGGTTCCCCGACTCCAGCACCAGGTCGTTCACCGACTGTCCCAACATGTAGCCACTGGTGCCGCCGACCAGGGTCGGGCTGGCGAAGTCGGTGAAGAGCGGGATGTAGACGAGCAGCAGGGCGACGAAGACGCCGGGCATGATCAGCGGCAGGAGGATGCGGCGGAAGGTCGTCCACCAGCCCGCGCCGAGGTCCAGCGCCGCCTCGAAGATCCCCCGGTCGATCGCCTTCATGGAGGCATAGATCGGGATCACCGTGTAGGTGACGTAGCTGGTCGAGAGCACCACGATCACCGCGAACTTGCTGAACAGCAGCGCTTCGATCGGCTGGTTGATCACCCCGATGCTCATCAGCCCGGAATTGATGACCCCCTCTTTGCCGAGCAGCATCCGCCAGGCGTAGATCCGCACCATCGGGTTGAGCTCGTCGGCCAGCACCATCAGCAGCAGCAGCGGCAGCTCGAACTTCCCCGCCTTGTAGGCGAGGACGTAGGCGACCGGGACGGCGACGAAGAGCTGGGCGAGCATCGCGATCGTCGCGATCTCGAAGGTGGTCACGGCGACGTGGCGGTAGAGCGGGTCGCTGAAGATCGAGGTGAAGTTGCTGGTGGTGAAGCCGGAGTGGCCGCTGAGCGGGCCCCATTCGAAGCTGATCACCGCGAGGATCGCCATCGGCACGAGGAAGAAGACGACGAGCAGCGCCGTCGGCAGCGTCATGAAGCCGAGCGGCGGCAGGGCGCGACGCATCCAGGCCGCGCGGCGCGGGCGGGCCGGCCTTCCTACGGTTGCCGCCTCCATCAGCGCATCCCCCCGACCATGATGTCGGCGAGCTCCTCGTCCTTGGCCCCGTGCGAGAGCACTTTCATCAAGCGCCAAGCGCCCATCACCAGCACCACCTGGACGGCGGCGATCACGGTCGAGATCGCGTTCACCATCGGCAGGTTCTGCGAGTGACGCAGGACCGAGAAGACCCAGACCGGGAAGGTCTGTTCGAAGCCGCCGGTGAAGAAGCTGACCTCGAAGTTGTTGAAGGACCAGGAGAAGGCGAAGATCGTCGAGGCGGCGAGCGCCGGGGCGAGCTGCGGCAGGACGACGTAACGGAGCATCTGCAGCTGCGAGGCGCCGAGGTCCACCGCCGCCTCCTCGAGCGAGCGGTTGAAGCGGATCAGCCCGGCGGAGACGATCGCGACGACCAGCGGGAAGGTGACGACCAGCTGCATCACGCCGATCGTGGTCAGCGAGAGCGGGATGCCGAGGCGGCTGAAGAACATCAGCCCGGAGACGCCGACCAGCAGCCAGGGGACGACGAGGACGGCGCCGTGGAGCCCGCCGACCGCGCCTTTGCCGCGGAAGCGCAGCCGGGTCAGCCCCCAGGCCGCCATCGTCCCCAGGGTGACCGAGAGGACGGTGACGACGAGCGCCACGGTGACCGAGTGGATCACCGCTTCGCGCGCTTCGGCGTCGCTCCAGGCGACCGAGTACCAGTGGGTGGTGAAGCCGGCCCAGGGCAGCGAGATGATCGGCGAGTCGTTGAAGGAGAAGACCGCGAGCAGGAGCACCGGGCCGAACAGCACCAGCAGGATCAGGAAGGTGATCACGATGCTGGCGGCGCGCGGCATCGCCCGCCGCAGGCGGTGGACGAGCGGCGGCCCGCCCGCGGCGGCGCGCTCGGAGGCGGCGGTGGCCGGACGGGTGGCGTCGACGGTGGCCACTATTCGGACTCCACTTCCTGCCAGGCGTGGACGTATTCTTCGAAGTTCGGCGGCTCGCGCTCCGCGATCGCGTTGGCGACGCTGGCCGGGTTGGCGCTTTCCTTGTACTTCTTCGGCACCAGCGGCAGCGCTTCGGGGTTGGTGACGACGTAGCCTTCAAGCGCCGACTGGGCCTGCGCCTCCGGGCTCGTGTAGTAGTTGATCAGCTTGTAGGCGGCTTCGACGTTGTCGGAGCTGGACGGGATCCCGAGGCCGCAGATCCACGACAGCGGCCCCTCCTTCGGCGCGATCCATTCGACCGGGATGCCCGCTTCTTCGGCCGCGATCGCGGTGCCGCGACCGCCGTCGGCGAGCCTGATCTCACCGGACTTCAGCAGGTTGATCGTGTCCGAGTCCGATTCGGTGTAGCTGCGGAACTGGCCCTTGTGTTCCTTCAGGAACGCGGTCACCCTCCCCAGCTGCTCCGGCGTCAGCTCCATCGGCTTCTTGAAGCCCATCGCCAGCGCCGCCTCGCCGATCGGGGTCAGCGACTCGTCCCCCTCGATCGCGACTTCGCCCTTGTACTGCGGTTCGAAGAGCGCCTTCCAGGACGGGTTGACGTGCTTCACCTTTTCGGTGTCGACGATCAGCCCCTGCGGGCCGGCCGAGACCGGGACGAAGAGCACCTGGCCTTCGGCGTCGACGACGCCGGCTGCGTCGTGGAAGGTCAGCTGATCGAATCCGGGCAGCCCTTCGGTGTCGAGCGGCCGCAGCAGATCCTGCTCGGACAGCGGGTTGATCTCGTCGGCGCAGGCTTCGACCACGTCGGCCTGGAAGCCGCCGACCAGTTTCGCCGCCGCTTCGGAATCGGAGTCGAAGGTCGCCGTCTTCAGGTCGAGGTCCGGGTTGGCTTCCTTGAACGGGTCGAGCAGGTGCGGGGCGACCGTGTCCTCGTAGGTGAAGGTGCGCAGCGAGCCGGTGGCGGGCGCGCCCGGTTCGGCGGGCGCGGGCGCGGTCGAGGTGTTGTGGGTGCTGCCGCAGGCGGCGAGGACGAGCACCAGCACGAGGGCGACGGGCAGCGCCAGGAGAGCGGTCTTCATCGGGCCTGGAACTCCTGGAAGACGTGGACCCATTCTTCTTCGTCGGGGCGCCGCGACTCGGCGATCGCGCCTTCGATCGTCGCCGGGTCGGCGGTGGGGCGGTACTTCTTCGGCACCAGGTCGATCGCCGTCGGGTTGGTGAGGACGTAACCGTCCTCGGCCCGGATCGCTTGCGCCTTCGGCGAGGCCTGCCAGTTGATCAGCCGGTAGGCGGCGTCGACGTTCTGGGAGTTGGAGGTGATCGACAGCCCGCAGACCCAGGACAGCGGCCCTTCTTCGGGGGCGATCCATTCGACCGGGATCCCCGCTTCGGCCATCCGCGCGGCGACCCCGGGGCCGCCGTCGGAGATCACGATCTCACCCGACTTGAAGAGATTGACCAGGTCGGAGTCGCTCTGCCAGAGGGAGCGGAACTGGCCGACGTGGGAATCGAGGAAGGCCGAGACTTCGCCGAGCTGCTTCCGGGTCATCTTCATCGGTTCCGCGATCCCCATCGCCAGCGCCGCCTCGGCGACCGCGGGCAGCTCGTAGTCGCCCTCGATCGAGGCTTCGCCGTCGTACTTGGGGTCGAAGAGCGCCTTCCAGGAGCGCGGCGCGTCGGGCGCCTTTTCGGTGTTGACGATCAGCCCCTGCGGCCCGGCCGAGAGCGGCACGACCCAGGTCTTGCCCGCTTCGGTGACGCCGGGCGCGTCGGTGAAGGAGAGGTTCCCCCATTCCGGCACGCCGGCCGGATCGAGTGGCCGCAGCAGCCCCTCGGCGGTCAGCGGCTCCATCTCGTCGAGGCACGACTCGACTACGTCGGCCTGGAAGCCCGCCGCCAGTTTCGCCGCCGCCTCCTCGTCGGAGCCGAAGCTCGCCGTCTTCACGTCGAGGTCGGGGTTCTGTTCTTCGAAGGGCACCATCAGGTCGGGGGCCGTGGTGTCCTCGTAGGTGAAGACGCGCAGCGAGCCGCCGACCGGGGCGTCCGGGTTCTGCGGCGCCGGCGCGACCGCGTCGGTCCGCTCGCTCACGCCGCAGGCCGCGAGCATGGTGGTCCCGGCAAAGGCGATCAAGGCCAGGACCATCAGCTTCACCTCGCCGCGGCCTCGGTCGGACTGGCGCCGCGGCTCTCGCTGACCGCGTAGCTGTGGGGGAGCGCCCACCCCACCGTCACCTCGGTGCCGGGCGCGAGGCGCGCCGCCTCCTCGTCGTCGTTCAGCTCGTGGACGGTCAGCGTCTCCCCCGTCTGCAGCTCGACCACGAGCTGGGTGACCGAGCCGAGGAAGACGTTCTGGGCGATCCGGCCGCGGACGCAGGACCAGCCCGGGCCCGGCTCGACCCCGAGGCAGACCTTCTCCGGCCGCACCGTGATCGGCAGCGTCGCCCGCTCGGCGCCGCCGGGATCGGGCGCGACGATCGACATCCCGCCGCCGAGGTCCATCGTCAGGGTGCCGCCCTCGCGCCGGTCGACCCGCATCGAGAGCAGATTTGAGGTGCCGATGAAGTCGGCGACGAACTCGGTCGCCGGGCGGTCGTAGACGGTGCGGGCGTCGTCGACCTGCTCGACCCGGCCGCCGTTCATCACCGCGATCCGGTCGCTCATCGTCAGCGCCTCTTCCTGATCGTGGGTGACGTAGACGAAGGTGGTGCCGGTGCGCCGCTGGATCGCCTTCAGTTCCAGCTGCATCTCCTTGCGCAGCTTCAGGTCGAGGGCGCCGAGCGGCTCGTCGAGCAGCAGCGCGGCGGGCTCGTTGACCAGCGCCCGGGCGAGCGCGACGCGCTGGCGCTGGCCGCCGGAGAGCTGCGCCGGGCGGCGGCCCTCGTAGCCCTCGAGGCGCACCGAGGCGAGGATCCGCGCGACCCGCTCGCGCAGCTCGGACCTCGGCACCTTGGCGAGCTTCAGCCCGAAGGCGACGTTCTCGGCCACCGTCATGTGGGGGAAGAGCGCGTAGTCCTGGAAGACCATGTTGACCTTGCGCCGCCGCGGCGAGACCCAGGTGACGTCCTCGCCGTCGAGGGTGACGCTGCCGCTCGAGGGCTCCTCGAAGCCGGCGATCATCCGCAGCGTCGTCGTCTTGCCGCAGCCCGAGGGGCCGAGCAGGGAGAAGAACTCACCCGCGGCGATGTCGAGGTCGACCGAGTCGGCCGCCAACGAGTCGCCGTAGCGCTTGGTGAGGCTGCGCAACTCGACCATCGCCCGTTCGCTCATCGGTCCGCCTTCCCGACCGCGAGTACGATCAGATCGTTGACGTTGGTGCCGGTCGCGCCGGTGTCGATCAGGTCGCCGAGCGCCGCCAGCGGCTCGGCCGAGCGGTGCGAGAGCAGTGCCTGGCGGAGGTCGAGCCCGAGCTCCCGCGCGCGGGCGACGGTGGTGCCGTCGGCGACCGCCCCCGCCCACTCGGTGCCGCCGTCGGAGCCGTCGGTGTCGATCATCACCGCCGCCACCGGGGCGCCCTCCAGCTCCAGCGCGGCGGCGATCGCCGCGTCCTGGTTCGGGCCGCCGGTGCCGAAGGCGGCGCCGGGACGGAGCGTCACGCCGGACTCGCCACCGCAGGCGACCAGCACCACCGGCGCCGTGAACGGGGCGCCCTCGGCGGCCGAACTGCGGGCGAGGTTGGCGACCAGCCGGCCGAGCTCACGCGCCTCGCCCTCGAGGCTGGTCGAGAGCCGCACGGCCGGCACCCCGGCCCCTTCGGCCTCGACGATCATCGCCTCGCAGGCGCCGTGGCCGGTGACCAAGAGCTCGGTATGAACGAGCGCCGAATCGAGCCGCGGCGATTCGGCCGCCTCGCCGCGCAGGTGCTCGCGGACCGACTCCGGCACCTCGTCCCAGAGCCCGTAGGCGCCGAGCACGGCGCGCCCGTCGGCGGCGGTCGAGGTGTCCTGGACGCTCGGGTCGGTGATCACGTCGAGGACGTCCCCGGCGACGTCGGAGACGGTCAGGTTGACGACCCGCGCCGGTGCCGCCGCGGCGGCCAGCCGCCCCCCCTTTATCCGCGAGACGTGCTTGCGGACCGTGTTGACCTGGGCGATCGGCATCCCCGAGGCGAGCAGCAGCTCGTGCAGGGCGCGCTTGTCGGCGATCGGGACGCCCTCCGGCGGCAGGCTGGCGAGCGCCGAGCTGCCGCCGGTGAAGCAGGCGAGGACGAGGTCCTCGGGACCAAGCGGCGCGACCATCGCCAGCAGCCGCTCGGCGACCGCGGCGGAGCGCTCGCTCGGCAGCGGGTGGTCGGCGACCACGACCTCGATCCCCAGCGGGACCGCCTCCTGGTCGTGGCGGACGGCGATCAGCCCGGCGTCGATCCGCTCGCCAAGGCGCGCCTCCAGCGCCGTCGCGATCGCCAGGGTCGCCTTCCCCGCGCCGACGACGACGACGCGCGCCCCCTCGGCGAGGACGAACTCGGCGTCGCCGACGCGGATCCCGTCGTCGGTCAGCGTCACCGCGGCGAGCGCCGCCCGCCCGGCGTCGCAGGCGGAGAGTCCCGCCTGGGCGACGTCGAGCGCGAGGCGTCGCAGCTCCCGGTGACCGTGGGCCGCCAGGGCGTCGGCGTTGCGGAGGCGCGGCGCCGGGACCTGTGCCGCGGCCGCCGCCGGACTGGTCGGCTCAGGAGCCAACCGACACCGCCGGGGCGGCGAACACGTCGCCCGGGTAGGTCGCCGTCTCGCCGAGCTCCTCGGCGATCCGGATCAGGCGGTTGTACTTCGCGGTGCGCTCGCCGCGGACCGGCGCGCCGGTCTTGATCTGGCCGGCGCCGAGGGCGACGGTGAGGTCGGCGATGATCGCGTCCTCGGTCTCCCCGGAGCGCTCCGAGACGACCACCGTGTAGGCGTTGCGGTGGGCCATCTCGGCGGCGTCCATCGCCTCCGAGAGCGTGCCGATCTGGTTCACCTTCCAGAGCAGCGAGTTGGCCGCGCCGACCTCCAGCCCGCGGGCGAGACGCTCCGGGTTGGTGGTGAAGAGGTCGTCGCCGACGATCTGGATCCCGGCGGCCTCGGTCAGCGCGGCGAAGCCCTCGAAGTCGTTCTCGTCCAGCGGGTCCTCGATCGTCACCACGTCGAACTCGGCGATCAGCTCGAGGTAGAGCTCGATCATCGCGTCGCGGTCGCGGGTCTCGCCGGCCAGGGCGTAGGTCCCCGTGTCGGCGTCGTAGTAGTGGGTCGCGGCGCAGTCGAGGCCGTAGCGGAAGCGCCCCTCTAGGCCCGCCGCGGCGACCGCCTCGTGGAGCAGGCCGAGCGCCTCGCGCGGGTCGGAGATCGGCGGCGCGAAGCCGCCCTCGTCGCCGGTGTTGAGCGCGACCTTGCCGTAGCGCTCGAGCAGGATCTCGGCCAGCGCGAGGTTCACCTCGGTGGAGATCTGCAGCGCCTCGAGGATCGACTCGGCGCCGACCGGGAGGATGATGAACTCCTGGAAGTCGAGGTCGTTGGAGGCGTGGCGGCCGCCGTTGATCAGGTTGACCAGCGGCACCGGGAGGATGTGGGAGTTGGCGTTCAGCGCCTGGTAGAGCGGCTGCCCGGCGCTCGCCGCGGCGGCGCGGGCGGCGGCCAGGGAGACGCCGAGGATGGCGTTGCCGCCGAGACGGGACTTGTCGGCGGTGCCGTCGAGCTCGATCAGCCGGCGGTCGAGCTCGCGCTGCGTCGGCAGCTCCTCGCCGACCAGGGCCGCGGCGATCTCACCGGTGACGTTGGCGACCGCGTCACGGACGCCGAAGCCGCCGAAGCGCTCGCCGCCGTCGCGCAGCTCGGCCACCTCGTAGGCGCCGGTCGAGCGGCCGGAGGGCACGTCGGCGGTGGCGAGGGTGCCGTCGTCGAGGGCGATGTCGACCTGGACGGTCGGCAGGCCGCGGCATTCGAGCACCTCGCGGGCGTCGATCGCGGTGATCCTCGGGGCACTCATCAGTTGGTCTCCTCCTGGTCGTTGATGTCGGCGTAGGCGGCGTCGAGCGCTTTGATCTGGTTCGCGGCGGCCTCGTCGAGGTGAGCGCGCCAGAGCTTCTCGGCGCGGTCGGGGTCGCGGGACTCGATCGCCGCGAGCAGCTCCTCGTGCTCGGCGGCGACCTCCTTCGGGTGGTCGTAGGCCGGCTGCAGCTGGACCATGCAGAGGACGATCTCCGACTGCAGGCCGTGGTAGGCGCGGACCAAGCGCGGGGACCCGGCGGCGTCGATGATCGCGCGGTGGAAGGTGAGGTCGGGCTGGACCACGTCGGACCACTGGGCCTTGGCGGAGAGGCCCTGCAGCTCGGCGACGGCCTCGCGGGCGGCGTCGGGGACGACGCCGGCCTCGATCGCGAGGCGGGTGGCCTCGATCTCGAGCGCGGCGCGCAGCTTGAAGATGTCTTCGACGTCGGCTTCCGAGAAGACCGGCACGCTGACCCCGCGGTTCGGCTCGCGGCGCAGGAGGCCCTCGCCGATCAGGATCTGGGTAGCGGCGCGGAAGGAGTGGCGGGCGACGCCGAGGCGCTCGGCGAAGTCGTTCTCACGCAGGCGGGAACCCGGTGCGAGGTCGCCGTTCAGGATCAGATCGCGGATCGCGTTGGCAGCTGCCTCGACGGTCGATACGGTCGCGATCCGGACTTCATCGGGGGGACTGGGGATCTCAATCGTTTTTGGCATGTGTTGGATTATTCCACAATTTGACAAGATGGAGAAATGACGAATCCACGAGTGACCGAACTGACCGGCCGTGAGCTCGACCGTTTCGCCGCCTCCCACCCGCGTTCGGGGGAGCTTCGGGACGCCGCCGAAGGGGCGCTCCTCTCCGGTGTCCCGATGAACTGGATGACGCGCTGGCCGGGGGCGTTCCCGGTCGTCTTCGAGCACGCCGAGGGGGCGTCGCTGACCGACGTCGACGGCAACTCCTACGTCGATTTCTGCCTCGGCGACACCGGCGCGATGGCGGGCCACTCCCCCGCGCCGACCGTGGCGGCGGCGTCGGCGCGCATGGCCCACGGGATCACGACGATGCTGCCGAGCGAGGACGCCGGGCCGCTGGGCGAGGAGATGTCGCGGCGCTTCGGCCTGCGCCACTGGCAGTTCAGCCTCACCGCGACCGACGCGAACCGCTTCGCGCTGCGGCTCTGCCGCGAGATCACCGAGCGGCCGAAGATCCTCGTCTTCAACCACTGCTACCACGGGTCGGTCGACGAGACGGTGGCGACGCTCGACGCCGACGGGGGCGCGGCGCCGCGGGTCGGCAACGTCGGGCCGCCGGTGCCGATCACCGAGACGACGCGGGTGGTCGAGTGGAACGACGCCGAGGCGCTGGAGCGCGAGCTCGCCCACGGCGACGTCGCCTGCGTGCTGGCCGAGCCGGCGCTGACCAACATCGGCATCGTGCTGGCCGAGGACGGCTTCCACGCGAAACTGCGGGAGCTGACCCGGGCGGCCGGGACGCTGTTGATCATCGACGAGACCCACACGCTCTGCTGCGGGCCGGGCGGCTACACCGGCGCCGAGGGGCTCGAACCGGACCTGATGACGATCGGCAAGGCGATCGCCGGCGGGGTGCCGATCGGCGCCTACGGGATGACCGACGAGGTCGCCGAGCGGGTGCTGTCGAAGACGATCTGGGACGCGGCCGACGTCGGCGGGGTCGGCGGCACGCTGGCCGGCAACGCGCTCTCACTGGCGGCGGCACGGGCGACGTTGGCCGAGGTGCTGACCGACGAGGCCTTCGCGCGGATGATCGCCCTCGGCGAGCGCTTCGCCGCCGGTTGCGATGAGGTGATCGCCGAGTTCGACCTGCCCTGGACGGCGACCCGGCTCGGCTGCCGGGTCGAGTACATGTTCAGCCCCACCCCGCCGCGGAATGGCGGCGAGGCGGCGGCCGCTTTCGACACCCCGCTCGACGCCCTCCTGCACCTCTACATGCTGAACCGCGGGGTGCTGATGACCCCGTTCCACATGATGGCGCTGATGTCCCCGGCGACGCGCGAGTCCGACGTCGACGCCCACACCGCCGCGTTGCGCGAGTTCGCGACCGAACTGGCCGGGTAGATCGTGCACCTGTGAGGGTGCTTCTGCTCAGTGCCGCGATCGCGCTTGCCCTCGCCGCCGCGGGATGTGGCGGCGGGTCGTCCTCGTCCTCGACCCCGCCCGCCTCGCGCGGGATCAAAGGCGAAAACCCGACGAAGGAAGCGGCGTCGAGCGCGCACATCTCCGGGGCCGACTGCGTCGCCCTGGGGAAGCTCGCCGAAGAACGCCTGGGCAGGAAGCTGTCGCGCCGCTCGACCCCAAGGCCGCCGCTCTCCCGCTGCCGCCTCGAAGGCCCGGGAACCTCGGTCAACGTCTACCTCGACAGCGGCTTCGCCGCCAACCGGCGCTACCACAATCGGATCGAGGAGACCGTCCAGTTCAACTCCCAGAACCCGGACGCCGTCCCCCATCCCGTCCCCCACGTCGGCGAAAAGTCCGCCTACAACTCGGCCGCGAGCTGGATCCCCAACCTGCGCTCCCTGCTCGCGGTGCGCGGCAACCGCTGGCTGACCGTGACGATCTCGGTCGCCGGGGAGTCCGACCGCAAGCTGCGCGACGAAGCCGCCGTCCTCGCCCGCGCGGGATTCAAGCTCACGGCCGTCGGGTAGGTTTCGCCCGTGCCCCGCGCGGTCCAATTCGACGAGTACGGCGGTCTCGATGTGCTCACGGTGCGTGAGGTCGAGCTGAGGGAGCTCGGCAACGAAGACGTGCTGGTCGAGGTCAAGGCCGCCGGCATCAACCCCGGCGAGGCGGCGATCCGCGAGGGCAAACTCGACGACGGCAGCTCCAGCTTCCCCTCCGGCGAGGGCTCCGACCTGGCCGGCGTGGTGAAGGAGGTCGGCATCGACGTCACCGGCTTCGCGCCCGGCGACGAGGTGCTCGGCTGGAGCTGGGAGCGCTCGAGCCACGCGACCGAGTGCGTCGTCCCGGCCGAACAGCTGATCCGCAAACCGGCCGATCTCGGCTGGCCCGAGGCCGGCGCGCTCTACGTCGTCGGCGTCACCGCCTTCGCCGCCGTGCGCGCGGTCGACATCTCGGCGGGCGACACGGTCGTCGTCTCCGCCGCCGCGGGCGGAGTCGGAACGATCACGGTCCAACTGCTGAAGGTGAACGGCGCGAACGTGGTCGGGCTCGCGTCCGAGGACCACCACGACTGGCTGCGCGCCAAGGGCGTCACTCCGGTCACCTATGGCGAGGGCCAGATGGAGCGGATCCTCGAGGCGACGCCCGACGGCATCGACGCCTTCATCGACCTCTTCGGCCCCGACTACATCGACCTGGCGCTCCAGCTCGACGTGCCCCCGGAGAAGATCGAGACGATCATCTCCTTCGAGCGTGCCGGGGAAGTCGGCGCGAAGGCAGAGGGCTCCAGCGACGCGAGCACCCCCGAGATCCTCCTCGAGATGGCCGAACTGGTCACCGCCGGAAAGATCGAGATCCCGATCGCCGCCGAGTACCCCCTGGACGAAGTCCGCGAGGCCTTCGAACAACTCGAAGACCGCCACACCCTCGGCAAGATCGTCCTTGCCCCCTAGCTGTTCTTTTTACGCCTCATAGGCGCATAAGGAACAGCTGGCGCTAGCGGGTCTGCTTCGCCTCCGGGGACGGCTCCCAGAAGTCGTCGATCTTCGTCGCGTCCTTGTGTCCGGGGACGGAGACGGCCCAGATCTCGACCGGCTCGTCGCCCTCGTTGCGGTGCGAGCGGGGCGTTCCGGGGGACACGCGGACGACCGCGGGGGCGGTGACCTTCTCGACGTGGTCGTCGCAGCGGAAGGTGATCGTCCCTTTGGCGACGATGTAGAGCTCCTCGATCTCCGAGTGGGTGTGGCCGGTGCTCTGTTCCATGTCCGAGTGCGGCGGGACGCGGATCAGGGTCACGGCTACCTGCTCGGCGCCGAGGGCGTCGGTGAGACGGCGGAACTCGCCGGGGACGTCGGAGCCCGCGTAGGCATCGTCGACGTCGTCGGCGCGGATGATCGCGAAACCTGGCATGGCGCTCTCCCTACCCGCGGGCGCGGCGGCTATTCGTCGAAGTCGGGCGGGAGGGGAACGTCGCGGGGCGAGCGGCCGGGGCCGTCCTCGTCCCAGGAGCCCCAGGCGAGCGCGTCGCGCGACTCGTGCTCCCCAGCGGCGCCGAAGCAGAGGACGACGACCGGGGCGTCGCCGCGGTTCGTCACCTGCCGCCGGGTCGAGGGGCCGACCCGGGCCAGCGTCCCGACCGGGATCTCGTGCTCGACCTCCTCGACGATCAGGGTCAGGGTGCCGGAGAGGACGAAGTAGAGCTCTTCCTGGCGCTCGTGCACGTGGACGCGCATGCGCTGGCGCGGCTGCAGCTCGAGCCGGTTGACGCCGAGGCTCTGGGCGCCGAGGTGGCGCCGGATCGGTTCGAAGATCTCCCCGTCCGGCCCGCCCGGCTCGGCGGCGACAGCGAAGGTGGCGAAGTCGGGCTCGGCCATCGGCTGCGTCCCCGGCCGACGCTAGGCGTCGGTCCGCACCTCGGACCCGTCCTGGGGCCAGCGCACGTGGTAGGAGCCCTCGGCGTCGGTGCGGCGGTAGGTGTGGGCGCCGAAGTAGTCGCGCAGGCCCTGGATCAGCCCGGCCGGCCCGTGCTCGCGGCGGTAGCCGTCGTAGTAGGCGAGCGAGCTGGTGAAGGCGGGGACGGCGACGCCCTGCTCGACCGCCGCGGCGATCACCCGCCGCCAGGCGTCCTGGCCCTCGGCGACCGCGTCGCGGAAGTACGGGACGGTGAGGAGGTTGACGACCTCGCCCTCGTCGTAGGCCTCTTTGATCCGGTTGAGGAAGCGGGCGCGGATGATGCAGCCGCCGCGCCAGATCGTCGCCATCGCGCCGAGATCGAGGTCCCAGTCGTTCGCCTTCGAGGCGGCCGCCATCTGCTGGAAGCCCTGCGCGTAGGCGACGACCTTGCTCGCGTAGAGCGCGGCCTGGATGTCGTCGAGGAGCTCGCGTCGGTCCTCGGTCTTGGCGGGCTCGGGCCCGGCGAGGATCTTCGAGGCCTCGGTGCGCTCCTCTTTCAGCGAGGACAGCGCGCGAGCGAAGACGGCCTCGGTGATCGCGGTCAGCGGCACGCCCTGCTCGAGTGCGTCCTCGGCGGTCCAGCGGCCGGTGCCTTTCTGCTCGGCCTGGTCGACGATCTTGTCGATCAGGGGGCCGTCGCCCTGCGGGTCCTGCTTGGCGAGGACTTTGGCGGTGATCTCGATCAGGAAGCTTTCAAGGTCCCCTTCGTTCCACTCTTCGAAGGTCTTCGCGATCTCGTCGACCTCGAGCCCGGCGACGTTGCGCATCAGGTCGTAGGCCTCGGTGATCAGCTGGATGTCGGCGTACTCGATGCCGTTGTGGACCATCTTCACGTAGTGGCCGGCGCCGTCGGGACCGACGAAGGTGCAGCACGGCGTGCCGTCGACCTGGGCGGCGATCTTGGTGAGGATGTCCTCGACCTCGCCGTAGGCCTCGCGCGTGCCGCCGGGCATGATCGACGGCCCGAGGAGCGCGCCCTCCTCCCCGCCGCTGACGCCGATGCCGAGGAACCGCAGCCCGCGCTCCTCCATTTCGGCGGTGCGCCGCTTGGTGTCGGGGAAGTGCGAGTTGCCGGCGTCGATCAGGATGTCGCCATCGTCGAGCAGCGGCGCCAGGTCGTTCAGCACCGCGTCCACGGGCGCCCCGGCTTTGACCATGATGATGATCTTCCGCGGGCGCGCCAGGGCGGCGACGAACTCCTCGTTCGACTCGGCGCCGGTGAAGTCACCCTCCTCGGCGTAGCCGGCCATGAACTGGCGGGTTTTCTCCGGGCTGCGGTTGTGGACCGCGACCGACCAGCCGTTGCGGCCGATGTTCCGGGCCAGGTTGGCCCCCATCACCGCGAGGCCGGTGACCCCGATCTGGCTCTGCTCGCTCATCGCACGACCCTATCGAGATGGCCGCGTTCCCCATCCAGTGTTGATCGCGATCAACGTTGATCGGCGCCGGCAGCGGACGCAGGGTTCGTCGCGACGAAATCGACGAAAGAGGTGAAGCGATGGCGGCTGTTGACGAGGTGCGGGACGGGTTGGAGGGGGTGCTGGCGTTCGCCTCGGAGATCGCCGAGCCCGACCGCGACGGCGGGGCGCTGCGCTACCGCGGCGTCGACATCGAGGAGCTGGTCGGGACGGTGCCCTTCGAGGGCGTCTGGGGACTGCTCGTCGACGGCCGCCCGGACCGGCCGCTGGCGCCCGCCGGGCCGCATCCGCTCGCCTTCCGCACCGGTGACACGCGGGTCGACGTGCAGTCGGCGATCGCCGCGCTGGCGCCCGAGTGGGGCTTTGGCCAGCTCGTCGACGTCAGCCCGGAGGTCGCCCGCGACCAGCTCGCACGCACCGCCTCGACGACGCTCAGCTTCGTCGCCCAGTCGGCCCGCGGCGGCGGCGTCGCGCCCGTCCCCCAGTCCCGGATCGACGAGGGCCGCACGCTGGCCGAGCGTTTCCTGCTGCGCTGGCGCGGCGAGGCCGATCCGGCGGCGGTGGCGCTGATCGACGCCTACTGGATCACCGCCGCCGAGCACGGGATGAACGCCTCGACCTTCACCGCGCGGGTCGTCGCCTCGACCGGCGCCGACGTGGCGGCGGCGCTCTCGGCCGCGGTCGGCGCCCTGTCGGGGCCGCTCCACGGCGGCGCGCCGGCGCGGGTCCTGCGGATGCTCGACGGGGTCGAAACCAGCGGAGACGCGGACGCCTACGTCCGTGGGGTGCTCGACCGCGGCGAGCGGATCATGGGCTTCGGCCACCGCATCTACCGCGCCGAGGACCCGCGGGCCCGGGTGCTGCGGGGGATGGCGGAGCGGCTCGGCTCGCCGCGGCTCGACGTGGCGCGGGAGCTGGAGCGGGCGGCGCTGGCGGCCCTCGCCGAGCACAAGCCCGATCGCGTCCTCGCCACCAACGTCGAGTTCTGGTCGGCGGTGGTGCTGGACCACGCGGCCGTGCCGCAGAGCCTCTTCACGCCGCTCTTCGTCTGCGCCCGCACGGCGGGCTGGTCGGCGCACATCCTCGAGCAGAAACGGACCGGACGGCTGATCCGCCCAGCGTCCCTATATGTGGGACCGGAGCCGCGTCCGCTGTCAGCATTGGCGGGGTGAGCGACGCGATCGACAGGCTCGGCACCGAGGAGGTCGCGCGACGGCTCGGCGTGAAGCGGGAGACCGTCTACGCCTACGTCAGCCGCGGCCTCCTGGAGCGCCACCCGGACAGTGGCCCGCACGACTCCCAGTTCGACCCCGAGGAGGTGGAGCGGCTGGCGGCGCGGGCGCGGCGACCGGACCGCTCGAGCGCGCTGGAGGTCGTGGTCGAGACCGAGCTGACCTTGCTCGATCCCGCCGGGCGGCTCTCCTACCGGGGCCGCGACGCGATCGAGCTCGCCCGCTTCCGCAGCTTCGAGGAAGTCGTGGCCCTGCTGTGGGACGGCGCCCCGCCGACGCCGTGGGGACTGGACGACGAGCGCGCGGCGGCGGTCGAGGCGCTGAGAACCGCCCTCGGCCCCGAGGCGCCTGGCGCCGAGCGCATCGCCGCGGTAGTCGCAACGTTGGCGGCCCGCGACCCCGACCGCGACTCCCGCGACCCGGAGACGGTCCGCCGCGCCGGCGCCACCGTCTTCGCCGCAGTGCTCACCGCCCTCGACCGCGGTCGACCTAGCGTCCGCCCCTCCGAGTGCGGTCGACCTGACGTCCGGCTACCGGACCTTAAGACGACCGCGCGCGAAGCGGTGGACCAAAGGACGACCGCGCCGGCGGAGGCGGACGCCAGGTCGACCGCGCCGAGCGGAGCGCCGGGAAGGTCGCCCGCGGGGGCGGGGGTGGCGGAGCGGTTGTGGGTCGCGCTCGCCGAGGGCGATGTCAGGCCGCGGGCGGGACAGGTGAAGGCGCTCGAGGCGGCGCTGAACCTGCTCGCCGATCACGAACTGGCGGCGTCGACCTTCGCGGCGCGGGTCGCGGCTTCGGCCTGGGCGGGGCCTTACCGGGTGATCCTGGCCGGGCTCGGGCCGCTCGGCGGCGCGCTCCACGGCGGTGCCGGGGCGGCGGTCGAAGCGATGCTCGACGAGGTCGCGGACGGGGCCGACCCCGGCGCGGCGCTCGACCCCCGGCTCACCTCAGGCGCCGCTCCCGGCGCGGCATTGAACGCCCGCCGCTCCCCCGGCCCTCCACCCGGCTTCGGCCACCGCGTCTACCGCGACCGCGATCCGCGCGCCGACCACCTCCTCGACCGACTCGGCCCGGACCCACTCGCCGCGGCGCTCCTCGACGCGGCGGCGGAGCGGGACCTCCCGGCGCCGAACGTCGACTTCGCCCTGGCGGCGCTCGTCCGCTCGCACGGGCTGCGCCCAGGCTCGGCGGCGACGATCTTCACCGTCGCCCGGATCGCGGGGATCGTCGCGCACGCGCTCGAGGAGTACGAGCACCGACTGCGCTTCAGGCCGCGCGCGTCCTACGTGGGGCCGGCGCCGCCCGCGACGCCGTAGTCGCCGAGCAGTCGCCGCGTCTTCGCGATCGAGGGTGACATCTCCGCCGTCAGCATGTCGACGACCTGGCGCCACTCGCCGTGCGCGTCGATCGCCTCGCGCAGGAGGACGCCGGCGCGCTCTTCTTCGCCGCGCTCGACCATCGCCAGCGCGGCCCAGAACTTCAGCTCGTGGTTGTCCGGCACCCGTTCCCAGGCCTCGACGTAGATCTCCGCGGACCGCGCTTCGTCGCCGGCGGCGAAGACCTCGTCGGCCTCGCGCGTCATCCGGTAGCTGGTGTCGAGGAGCCAGAGGCGGCGCAGCTCACCCAGCGGATCGTCGTGGTCTTCGACCCGCAACTCGACGGTCCGCTCCCACGCCTCCCCCTCATCCGGGACGACCAGCACCGCCGCCGACTGCCGCCCCCGCAGGTCGCCGCCAGCCGCCTCGCCGGCGTCGAGCGCGTCGATCAGCCGTTCCGCCAGGGGCCCGCTGGCCGCCAGGTAGGCCTCCGACATCGCGTCCCAGACCTCCCCGGTCCGCATCAGGTTCGCCTGGCAGGAGTGATGCGGGCCGACCGTCTGCCCGGCGAAGGCCATGCACGTTTCCCCGGTGTGGACGGCGATGCCGCCGTGGACGTCGAGCATCGCCACCTGGCGCACGTTCGGGAGCGGGTCGGCGGCGACCAGCTCGGCGAGCGCTTCCGGCGCCGTCCGCCCCGCCCGCATCCGCTCCAGCCCCCGCGGGCCGTAGGAGATGTCGACCGACGCCTGGGTCGCGACCGCGCCCACTCCCGGCTCGGCCCACGGGACGAGCGTGCCGGTCGAGAAGTAGTGCGACTGGACGGCGACTCCGCACTCCCGGGTCTCCGGGTCGAAGGCGATGATCGAGTAGGTCACGGCGGTGATGGTACGGCGCCGTCCGGCCGGCTGCCTGGCCGGCGTCCCGTCCCCGGTCCGACGCTCGACCCATCCGACTCCTCCCCCGCGGCACCGGCCGCCAGCGTGCTCACCTGCCGGGTCCGCGCCAGCACCACGATGCCGACCAGCATCACCACGATCCCGACCACCAGCGGGATCCCGTCGAGGCTCGCGTCGCGAAAGCTCTCGCGCAGGAAGAGCGGCTCGAGCGCCACCGGCAGGAACGTCTGCACCGCGGTGGAGATCGGGATCACGGTCGTCGCCGGCGCCCGCTGCAGCGCCGTCATCCCGGTCACCGTCGCGCCGAAGCCGGCCAGCGCGGCGACCGCCAGCCAGCTCCCCGCCTGGAGGAAGTGATCGTTGCCGAAGTCGTCGGCCATCAGCTTCATCGCCACGTTCGTCGCGGCGAACCCGCAGGCCGAGCCGAGCACCGCGACGAGCGCCGTGTCCAGCCGCCGCCCCCGCAGGGCGAAGGGGATGAAGGACGCGAGCACCAGCCCGCCGACCACGAGGATCACCGCCCCCGGACCGCGGTGGGTGTCCTGCTGGCCCGGCGCGCCCCAGGCGATCAGCGCGATGCCGGCGATGACGAGCCCGACCCCGACGAGCGCCTCCCGGCTCGGTCGCTCCCCCAGCAGCCGATGCGCCACCGCGAGCAGGACCAGCAGCCCACAGGCGAGCAGCGGCTGGACGACGACGAACGGCGCCCAGGCAAACGCCAGGATCTCCAGCGGCACCCCGACCCATTCGACCCCCAGCCCGGCCACCCACCGCGGCCGGTGCAGCAGATCCCAGATCAGCGAAGCCCGCAACGACTCCGTCGCCGGCGCCCGCCGCGCCTCGACCGCCTGCAAGGCGATGCCGACGTTGAAGAGGACCGAGGCGACGATCCCTGCGATCAGCCCGGCGGCAAGCATCGCCGGTCCTCCTACCCCGGATCGGGGGCTTTGAGCGGTGGGTGGTGGGGAAGGGTTCAGGCCTCGCGAAGCTGGCGCCCGCGGCCAAGGGACGCGAGGCGTCCCGACTAGAGGGCCGTCTCACCCACGGCCCTGGCTGGCTGTGGCCGTGGGTGAGACGGCCGAGGTATGAAAACGATGGAGAAAGTGCGACGCCGTTGGGAGAGACGGGAGGGAGACGGCACGAACTCCACTCTTCCGTGAGGGTTCCTCATGCTTCGTGCGCCTTCCGTCTGACCCCGAATGTTGATGGGCCGAAAACCCGTCATATAGGTGGGTTTTCGGCCCGTCAACCTTGGGGTGCCGGAGAACTGTGCCGGGGGTGTGGAGTTCCGGGCGGAAGCGTGACGAACCCTGCGCACATCTTCACGAGACCCTCACGTCCTGGGCGTCTCATGGAGGTCACAGCCTGCCAGGGCCGCCATGAGATGCCCAGGACGCAACTAGGACTGCCGCAGCGGCCGGCACAACCCCGCCCCCCGCTACCGCAGCAAAGTCCGCACCAACCGCCAGTACGTCCTTAGCGCCAGCCGCGCCGGCGCCGAGCGCACGACCTCAGGGATGAACGGCGAATCCAGGTCCGGGGTCAGGGCGCTCGCGAAGTCGGCGGCGGAGATGCGGCGGGTGCGGTGGAGGGCGCGGCGCTCGCGCAGGAGGCGGGGCAGCCAGACGATCGCTTCGGCGTTCGCGCGGAGCTTCTGGCCGCCCCAGCCGCCCATCGCGGCGGCGAGGAGCAGGGCGATCTCCGTCACCAGCAGGGCGGGCGCGAGGAGCAGAAGGAGCGAGGCGGGATAGAGGCGGACCAGCATCGCGAGGCGGTTGCGCTCCAGCCAGCGGTACTTGTTGCCCGCCGAGGCGGTGAACTCGTAGTCGTGGGCGACGACCGCGGTCGGCTCGATCGCGGTCATCTCCCCCGCCAGCCGCAGACGCAGCGCCAGGTCGACGTCCTCGTGGTACATGAAGAACTTCGGGGCGAAGCCGCCGTGGCGGCGCCAGACCTCAAGCGGCACCGCCAGGCAGGCGCCCGAGAGCGACATCACTTCCTTCGGGGCCGGGGCCGCCTCGATCGGCTCGTCGTGCATCCCCGACCAGACGAGGCCGGTGAAGTGGACCGGGTTGTCGGCCGAGTTGATCGTCTGCAGGTCGCCTTGGGCGACGAGCCCCTGCCAGGCCGACCAGCCGCGCCCCTCGCGCCAGGGACGGCGGATCGCCTCCCCCCATCCCGGCTGCGGGATCGCGTCCGGGTTGAGGATGACCAGGAGATCGCCGGTGGCGGCGGTCGAGCCGACGTTGACGCCGCCGGCGAAGCCGAGGTTGCGCCCCATCGTCACCACCTGTGCCGGCGGCGCCAGCTCGGCGACCACCACGGCGGAGTCGTCGGGCGAGTCGTTATCGACGACGATCAGCTCATCGCCCTCGCTCAGCTCAGCCAGAAGCGGCGGCAATAGACGCCGGAGCTCGGTGCTCGAGTTCCAGGCGACGATCAGGACTGAGATGGAGGGGCGCACCGGCGCGGAGGCTATTCAGCCCGCCGCGCCGGTGCGCATCCACGCCCTCCCCAGGGCTACTTCGCCTTCTTCTTGCCGCCCCCACAACCGGCGACGTTCAGGCGGAGCTTGTTCGTCTTCATGACCTTCCCGTTCTGGCCCTTCATGTTGAGAATGGCCAGCTGCGGGCTCTTGCAGAGGTTGGTCGAGTTCTGCAGGAGGCTCTTTTCGCCGCCCCGCATGTTGAGGATGAACGTCTTCAGCGGGACGTCCGGGGTGTTGTTGAACACCGTCTTCAGTCCGCCGTGGTTGGAGCTGATCACACCGGCCAGCTGGATGTTGATCTGACCGTTGAGGTCAGCCAGCAGGTCCGGCAGCTTGTGGTTGGAGGACACCAGGTAGACCGGGCCCTTCAACTTCTGCTTGAGCAGCGGGCTGCTCGCTTCGGCGTGCCCGTAGATCGAGTTCTTCGGGCACTGCTTCGCCGCCAGCTGGACCCTCGTGCAGACCGTTTTGATGTGGCCCTGGTCGAGGAACAGCGAGTGCGGCAGGTTCAGCGAGGTGCGGGCGATGTTCGCCTGCCCCTTCTTCGCCTTCACGATGACCCGGATCTGGGGGTTCTTCGCCCGCGTGGTCGGGCCGGAGATCCGGGCGTTGAACGACGGCTTGAAGCCGAGGTTCTTGCACCCGGTCGCCTGGAACGGCGAGGAGACCGCGTAGCTCGACCAGTCGCTCGCGTTGGTCGGGTTCGACCCGCCGCCGTTGACCGTCCCGGCCGTGGCACCGGCTTCACAGTTGGTCGGGTTGAGCATGAACTGGTAGCGGTTCATGTCCAGGTCGATCGAGCGGATGTCGAGCTTGACGCCGCCGAACACGTTCGGGATCGGATCCGAGACCGCGTTGATCTGGGCGGTGAGCGGGTTGATGTTGAGGGCGACCCGGATGACCAC
>Ga0268266_10000369_pt1 | contig 69354 bp, 73 predicted proteins | sample KBSS13metaG_FD_190356 | JGI IMG/M metagenome (GOLD analysis project Ga0268266, IMG submission 190356) | Switchgrass rhizosphere microbial communities from Kellogg Biological Station, Michigan, USA - KBS S1-3 metaG (SPAdes) (version 2) | ecosystem: Host-associated > Plants > Roots > Rhizosphere...
GTCGGGAGCGCCACCAGACCAAGGGTGAGTGCCCGCGCCACCGCCTCGGCCGAGGTGCGGGCGCCGAGTTTGCGACGGACGTTCCGCACGTGGGTGCGGGCGGTGTGGGGGCTGATGCAGAGCGCCGTGGCGATCTCCTCGACGCCGGCGCCGCGGGCCAGCTCGGAGGTGACGCGGCGCTCGCGCGGCGAGAGCAGCGAGTCGGTCGGCGTGGGGGCCGAGGGGTGGGTGTGGCACTCGAAGAAAGTCTCGCCGGCGACGAGCGCGTGGAGGCCTTCGACGAGGCGCTCTGGCGGGCACTCGCGGCAGACGGCGCCGTGGACGCCGAGCTCCGCCAGCGAGTCGCGGCCGAGGGCGCCGTCGACCATCAGCATCGCCGGGGCGCCGTGGCGCGCGGCGAGGGAATCGGCGAGGCGGCGCTCGGGGGCGAAGCCGGCGATCAGGACCACGTCGGGGCGGGCGCCGATCGGCCCGCGGCCCTCCTCTTCGGGGAGCACCGCGTCGAACATCTGCGAGCGCAGTAGGGCGGCGAGGCCGGCGCGGGCGATCGCCCGTTCCGCGTAGACGGCGACCACCGGCAGGCGGATCGGCAACGGCGATCTCGCGCGGGAGGCGGGCGCGCCGAGGCCCGGGGCCGCGGAGCGCGCGGCGGTGTCGCTGGAGGGCAGGAAGCTCATCCGAGACGGACGTATCCGGTCGCGCCGCTTTCGCCCGGGCCGTAGGTGCGTTGGGCGACTTCGTCGGACGAGTTGCCCTCGATCGTGTGGATCGTCCCGTCGGGGTCGACCGCTTCGACGATCCCGACATGGTCGGAGCCCCAGACGATCAGGTCGCCCGGCGCCGGCGAGCCTTCGTCGGCGGGGATCGCACGGCCGCTGCCTTGGGCCCATTCCCAGAGCGCGCCGACCCCCTGGAAGCCTTCGCCGTTTTCCCCCAGCGGGATGCCCGCCTGGGCGGCGCACCAGGAGGCGAAGTCCGCGCACCAGGGCCCGACCACGGCGCCCTGCACGGCCCTCCGGTATTCGGCGATCCGCGGCGATTCGTTGGAGCCGGGCGGAAACTCGGCCTGGCCCACCTGGGTGCGGGCGGCGGCCACGGCGGCGAGGGCGGCGGGGCTCGATCCGCCGGTCGTTCCGGTCGCGAGCGGTGAGGCGCCGGGCAGCAGCGTCGAGCTGCCGGTGGCCTGGCTCAACGCCTGCGAGAAGGTGGTGGAGGAGGTGGGAGAGGCGGCGGAGGAGCTCGAACCGGTGGACGCGGGCGCGGCGGTACCGCCGGTCGTCGGCCGCGGCATCAGGGCCGCTTCGATCGCCGAGATCCGGGCCAGCGTCGATTCGAGGGTCATCTCTCATTTGATCGGCCACGGTCAGGGCGTCTTTAAGCGGATCAGTCGAGTTACCCAAAAGTAGATTTGAGTTCTCATACAGAGGCAGACGCGCGACTGGACGGGACGTCGAGGCGGGCGGCCGGCTCCCCGGCCGACCACCCGCCTCGGACCCCGCGGGCCTCAGCCCTGGAGGAGCGAAAGCACCGAGGACCCGGACTGCTGGGCCTGGGCCAGCATCGAGGTGCCGGCCTGCTGCAGGATCTGCAGCTTGGTGAATTCGACCATTTCGGAGGCCATGTCCACGTCGCGGATACGGCTTTCCGAAGCGCTCAGGTTTTCCTGGTAGACGGCCAGGTTGTTGAGGGTGTGTTCGAGGCGATTCTGCACCGCACCGAATTCGGCGCGCTGGCTGGAGACCGATTCGATCGCTTCGTCGATCTGTTTGATGTCTTCTTCACTGCCGAATTCGAACGCCGCGGCTTTGACCGCTTCGCCGAGGCTGATCGTCGAGACCGAGATGACCTCGCCGTCGTTGGCACCGACCTGGAACGTGACGGTAGCTTTTTCGTTCATCAGTTTGATGCCGTTGAATTCGGTGTCTTCGCCGATCTGAGCCACCTCGCTGGCGAGCTGGTTGACCTCGGACTGGATCGACGTTTTGTCGCTTTCCGAGAGCGAGCCGTTCTTGTACTGGACGGCGAGTTCGCGGGTGCGCTGGAGCATCGAGTGGACCTCGTTGAGGGCGCCTTCCGCGGTCTGCACGACCGAGACGGCGTCCTGCACGTTCCGCTGCGCCTGGCCGATGCCTTTGACCTGAGCTTTCAGCCTTTCGCTGATCGCCAGACCGGCGGCGTCGTCCGCGGCACGGTTGATGCGGTAGCCCGAGGACAGGCGTTCCATCGATTTAGCGATGCCTTCACTCGTCGACACCAGGTTCCGGTGCGCGTTGAAAGCTTCCATGTTGGTCTGAATACGTAGGGACATTCCGATCTCTCTCCTTGGATCGTCGTGGATTGGTCCCGGGGCGACATCCGTGTCACCCCATGGTTTATGTCGTCCCTCTGATCGGCCGCCCCGCGGGAACCTTTAGGGAAATTTCGGCGGGCGGCCGGCGGGGCTATTCGAACGGCTGCAGGGTGGCGCGGAGCAGCGGCCCGGTGAGCGGCACGTCAGCCCGTCCCGGCATGTCGACGGTCAGGTCGCCGCTCCAGCGCCGGCCCGCCTTGGCGCCGAGGTCGAACCGGGCGCTGCCGGTGAACGGCCCCGGGGGAGCGACCGTGGCGGTGCGGAGGCCAGAGGCGTAGGAGAAGTCGCGGCCCGGCATCCACCCGTCCAGGGTCCGGTCGATCCTGATGCCTTCATCCCATTCGGAGAGGTAGGCGATGATCAGCGCCGCGGCCCCGGGGCGGTGCTTGTAGACGCTCAGCGCCGGACCGAGGCCGGGATTGCGGACGTAGAGCGCGGCACCCGTCGCCCGTTCTGGGGTGCCTCCGAAGGAGACGCCGCCGCAGAAGGGCCCGAGAGCGGCGCGTTCGACGTATCCGGGCGCGGACGTGGCTTCGACGGCGGTGAACCCTTCCTCCCCGTGGAAGTCGATCGTCCCCACCCAGGGACCGGAGTCGAAGCGGATCGGTTCCCGTTCCCCGTTGCAGCGCACGCTCGCGGCTTTCCCCGAGCGCTGGAATTCGACCGAGATCTGGGCGAGGGCGCCGAGGTCGGCGTGGATCGAGGTTTCGGTGACGGTGGCCGGGGCTTCGTAGCTCACTTCCTGCCCTTTCTTGCCGACGGTCAGGAGCAGGGTGTCGCGGCGCCGCGTGAACCCCAGCGCGCTGACCGCGAGCGTGTAGCCGTTGCTCGCCTGGAGCTGAAAGCCCGGCGGGATGGGCAGCGGTTTTTCGCCGACGATCCCGGAAGACCCTGAGGTCCGGTCCCCGGCGAGCCTCGCCGGGCCACGGTGAGCGTGGTCGCGGACGATGATCGGTTCGGGCTCGGCGTCGCCCCCCGCGTAGGTGCCGTCCGCGCCTTCCCACTCCACGCCAAGGTTGATCCGTTCCCGGTCGCGGAAGTACTCGCGGTGTTCGTGCGCGTCGAAGAACGTGCCAGGCACACGGACCCTCAGGGTCCCTTCGCCCCTCGCGTTGGTGGGTCCGCCGGGATAGCTCTGCGAGCCACATTGGTCTTCGCAGATGGCTGTCGGCAGGAACGACACCTGGGTCCTGCCCTTGCCCGGGAAGCCCTTGACCTTGATCGTCTCCATGTGGCCGGGGCGGAGATGGCCGTCGGTCGTCACCCGCACCGTTTCCCCGCGGCGTCCGGCTCGGGGCGCCGCGTTTGCCACGCCGGTGAGGCCGACCATCAGAAGAAGGCCGGTCGATAGAGCGACCCCCACGATCCGCATCGCCGGACCCTATATGAACACATCGCCGTATCCCTCCCGTACCGGCGACTAACATGCCCGCCGATGGCGCGTCGGGCACTCCCTCTCCTGTTGGCGGTCGCGGCCTTGGTCGTCCTCGCGCCGGCGGCGGGCGCCCACTGCATCAAACGCCATGAGGTCCCGATCGCGAAAGGCACCAGCCCGGCCGGCTGGCACTGGTCGGTCGAAGGCTCGATCGGGGACAACGGGGGGCATTGCCGGGATTGGCTCTTCGGGATGGACTTCAACCTCGAAGGCGCGACGTACTGGGGTTCTTCCACGGGGATCCCGGTTGGCGGCGAGTACGGACGCCACGACGGAGTCGATGCCTCCGACAGCCTGCTCATCGACGGCAGCGACCGCGTCTTCAGCGGGTTCGTCGAGGGCGAAGCGGTGAAATTGGTCGCCACGCTCAGCAACAACAAGCATCTCGTCATCCATCCGAAGCTGCCGAGCGCGAAGCTGCGTCGCCAGGTTTCCTGGCTGCGCGGGGTCCGATACTTCGTCTTTTATTACCGGCCCGAAGGTTTCGTCACGGGAGTCAGCACCTTCGATCACGCCGGCACGCTGCTCTACCGCGACAAATCCTTCGAGGGGTTCTAGTCCCAGAACTCAGGTGGTCAGGACGGCCGGGTGCTTGCGGGCGAAGGCGGCCTTGTCGGCGGCGATGGTCTGCTCGATCCAGGCGCGGAGGGCGGGGTCCTCGGTGCGGACGGTGGCCGAGAGGGCGTGGCGGATGTGGGACTCAGGGACGAGCCGCGGCGGACGGCCGATCCCGCGCAGGCGGACGAGCAGGTCGGTGTCCTGGAACCAGACGCGCAGGGTCGGGTCGAAGAACTCGCCGGGAGCGTGGGACATCTCGGCGATCGTGCGGGCGGTGAGGGCGAAGCACCAGGCGGCGAAGTCGTCGCGCATCGCGCCTTCGACGGTCTGGGGGAAGGCGACGGAGGCGCCTCCGTCGAGCGCGGCGCGGAGCGGCTCCCACCAGCCCTCGAGCACCTCGACGTCGTCGTTCATGACCACCGCGTAGGGCGTGTCGACGGCGCGCAGGCCGGCGTTTACCGGGGCGGTGAAGCCCTGCGGTGGGGAGCCGTTGTCGACGACGATCACCTGATGCGGGACCGGAGTGTTCGTGGCGATCGCGGTCAGACAGTCACGGACCCGCGGCGCGGTGGCATCGAGGGTGGGGACGACGACAGTCAGCTCGGCGCGCTCGCCGGGGGTCTGGCGCGCGGCGACGGCAGCACTCGCGGGGGCGGCGATGGCGGCCGGGACCGTGACGACGGGACCGCGGCGGGCGAGCTCCGCGCAGACCGCGGCGAGCTCGAAGCCGGGCGCCGCTCCGGCCGCGCCGCGCAGGCAGTCCGCGTCGGCGCGACGGAGCGCCAGCGCGTGCGTGGCCGTCGGATGCAGATCCGCCTCTCCCGGCATCGCAGCGGCCATCCCTCCCGGTTGACGGGCCGAAAACCGCTCTATATCAGCGGTTTTCGGCCCGTCAACATCGAGGTGGCGGAGGGCGTCGGGGGCGAGGAGGGCGGGGCCGCGGAGGAGGACCAGGGTCTTGGCGCTCGCCTGCTCGGCGGCGCGGATCGCTGACGGGATGAAGCCCTCGCGGCGCTCGTTGCGGAGCACCTTCACGTCGCCGCTCAGGCCGGCGAGCAGCTCGGCGAGGTCGGGGGAGCCGTCGTCGACGAGGATCGCCTCGAAGGTCGGCTCGTCCTCCAGTGTCGCGAGCGCCTCCAGGCAGCGGCGCGTCCGGTCGCGGCCGCCCTCGAGGTGGACGATGACGCTGACTTCGGCCATCGCTCAGCCCAGGACGGCCGCCGGCTCGCCGAGCCCGGTCACCGCGTCCACCCGCACGGCCCATTCGTCGTCGATGATCTCCAGCTCGCCGTGACCGAGGCGCAGGCCGTTGACGTAGAGGTCGATCGGATCTTCGAGGCGGCGGTCCAGCTCCACCACCGCGCCGACGCCGAGGGCGACGACATCGGCGAGGGACAACCGCGCCCGGCCGAGCTCCGCCCAGACCCTCATCGGCACCTGGCCGAGCGCGCCGCGGAGGGCCGGGTCGGGAGCGCCGCCGCCCTCGGTCTCGACCGCGCTCGCGCCCCGGTGGGCACCGGTCGCCAGCCGCGCCAGCCCCTCCGCCGCGCCCGGCTCGATCGCCTCCAACACCTGCACCGCGCGGCGGCTGCCGCTGCGCCCCGGCTTCGCCCGCATCACCCGCACGCCCTCGACGCAGAGCCCGAGCCCTTCGCCGACCCGCCCGCCTAGCCGCAGCGTCGCGCCCGGCGCCAGCCCGAGGACCTCCGCCGCGGGCGTCTGCGGCCCGGCGATCTCCGCCCGCAGGGCGACCTCGATCCCCGCCATCGCCTCGCGCAGCCGCAGGCCCGTCACCGGGTCCGGCGCCTCGTCGCCGTCCCGGCGCCGTCCGAGGATGCGCTCCTCGACCGGGGCGATCGCGCGGTGGGGGAGGAGCAGCGTCAACGCGAACTCGCGGCCCAGCATGCGGGCCCGCATCGCCAGCTCCAGGGTCGGCTCCGAGACCGGGGCGACGCCCGCGGTCTCCAGTTGCGAGTCGATCCCGACCAGCGCCAGCTCGGCCCCGGTGAGGTCGCGCCAGACGGCGGTCAGCTGGCCGAGCATGTCGTCGAAGAGGCGGCCGGCGAGGGCGAGGTCGATCTCGGTCAGACGCCGGTCCGGCGGCGGCTCCTCCGGCGCGCCGCTCAGCAGCGACTCGATCCCGGTGAGGATGAAGCCGGAGTCCGCGGCGAGCAGGACCTGCGTCTCGGTCGGCCGCAGCTCCACCACCGCGCAGAGGGCGGAGGAGGCCAGCCGCTCGTGGGCGTTGGCCCAGGTGAGCTGGGCGGCCTCGACGAACTCGAGTTCGATCGGCAGCCGCAGCTCCGCCGAGAGGCGGGTCGAACTGGTCCGACAGAACGCCGCCAGCGCCCGCCCGAGCCGCCGCTCGTGATCCGGCGTGAACTTCGTCGGGCGGGTGAAGTCGATCCTCTTCATCGTGCTCATGAGAAGCCTTCCTCCTGCTCGGCGAGCCCGGCGGACCGCCGTTTGATCTCCTCCAGCAGCGCGGCCCGGCGCTGTTCGGCGAACGAGCGCGCCGCCGCCTCCTCGGCGACCGCGAGATGGCGCCAGACCATCACCGCGAGGAACCAGCAGAGCATGTAGCCGACGACCCCGGCGATCAGCGCGCGCAGCCCGATCGTCATCGGCGGCACCCCGGCGGCGAGCCCGAGGAGGGCGACCAGCGCGAAGCAGCCGATCCCGCCCCAGCCCCGCGCCGCCTCGATCTGGCGCAGCGCCCGCGGGTGGTCCCGGAGCCGGATCGCGACCTGCTCTTGGGGGATGCCTTCGTCGATGACCCCGGGGCTCATGGAACGATCCTCGAGGCGAGGTCACGCGGATCGGCCGGCGCCAGCTCGACCACCGTCTCGGCGACGTAATGGACCGGCAGGGAGGTGCGGATCGCGACGTCGACCGCGGCGCCGATGTAGCTGGTGTCGGCGGCGGCGCTGACCAGGATCCGGTTGGGCGCGAGGCCCTTGAGGTTCTCGTGCATCTCGACCGCGGCCGGGGACGCGGTGCCGGCGCGGACCGCCAGGTGGATCTCGTCGACGCCGGCGGCGCCGAGCGTTGCGCCGAGCGACTCGACAGTGATGCCGCTGCTCGGCGCCGCGGCTGGCGTGTCGATCAGGACGAGCTGCGCGGAGCTACCGAGCAGAGCCACCGCGAGGTCCTCGTAGGAGATCGCTTCGACCTTGACCCCGGAGCCCTGGAGCATCGCCCGCAGCGCGGCGCCGCCGTCGGCGGGTTCGAGCGCGAGGCAGGCGACGTCCTGCCCGACGGCCGCATGGGCGGCGGCGACCCGGGCGACCGCCGCGGTTTTGCCGGTCCCCGCCGGGCCGACGACCGCGAGGTGGCGACGCCCCGGGCCGGGGGCCGGGGCGACCGGCAGCCGCAGCGCGAGCTCGTTGCGGACCAGGGTGCGCAGGCGGCTCGGGGTGGCGAAGGGGGCGACGTTGGCGACGACCGCGTCGACCACGTCGGCCGCGAGGTCGGCGCCGAGCCCGGCCGCGACCATGCCCTCGCGGAGCGAGGCGATCCGCTTCGGCTCGGGGGTGTGTTCAACCTCGGGGTCGGGTTCCGGTTCGGGAGCGGCGTACGCCTTCGCGACGGGAGAGGCCTGCGGCGTCATCTCCTCGAGCAGGTCCGAGAACGGCTTCCCTTCGCTGACAAGGCGCTGGACGGCCGGCGTTTCGAGACCCTCGCGGGTCGCCGCGTCGTTGCGGACGATGTGAGGTTCGCTCACCGCGGGCGGCTCGATGACGGTTTCCGGCTGGTCCCCGCCGTCGTCGTAGACGTCGATCCGCGGGCCGCCTGCCCGTGCGTCCACCTCCACGCATTTCTTCTGGAAGAAGCCGGCGACGCCGCCGATCAGCCCCTCACGGCGGGTCACGATCACCGCCTCCGGCCCTAGCTCGGCGCGGATCTGTGGCAGCAGCTCCTCGATCGACGCCCCCCGATAGGTCTTCGTCTCCGTCGCCACGAGTACGTCGCTCATACCTGGACAACCCCCATGTTCTCGACCCGGACTCCGGGCACGATCTCGTTGTAGGAACAGACAGTCAGTTGCGGCAGCGACTGCTCGCACAGTCGCCGCAGATGGCGGCGGGCGCGGCCCGAGCAGAGCAGCACCGGGCGCGCCCCCTGGGCGAGCGCCGAGCCGAGCTGCTGGTCGAGCGCCGACACCAGCGCTTGGGCGCGCGAGGGCTCCATCGCCAGCTGCTCGCCATCCGGCGTCTGGGCCAGCGATTCGCCGATCTCCTGCTCGATCGCCGGGTCGAGCGAGATCGCCCGCAGGCGCATCGCCGCGTCGAGGTGCGGCGCCGTGATCGTCCGCCCGAGGGCCGCCCTCGCGTACTCCGCCAGCACCGCCGGGTCGCGGGTGAGGCGCGACTTGTCGCCGATCTCCTCGACGATCGCGCCGAGGTCGCGGATCGGCACGCCCTCGCGCAGCAGCGCCTGCAGCACCCGCTGGACCTCGCCGAGCGAGAGCTGCTCCGGCACGACCTCCTCGACCGCCGCCGCGTTCGTCTCCTTCAGCCCGTCGAGGAGCTTTTTCGTCTCCTGGCGGGTGAGCAGCTCGGCGGCGTGGCCGCGGATCGTCTCCGTCAGGTGCGTGGCGACGACCGATTCGGGGTCGACGACGGTGTAGCCGAGCGCCTCGGCTTCGGCCCGCGCGGCGTCCGGCACCCAGGTCGCGGGCAGGCCGAAGGCGGGCTCGGTGGTCGGGACGCCCGGTAGCTGCCCGGCCGCCTCGCCGGAGTCCATCGCCAGCTGGTGGCCGGGCATGACCCGCCCGCGCGCGACCTCCGAGCCGCGCACCCGCAGCACGTATTCGTGCGAGTCGAGGCCGAGCTCGTCGTGGATGCGGACCGCCGGGATCACCGTCCCGAGCTCACCCGCGAGCTGCTTGCGCATCGCCCCGACCCGGCCCATCAGCCCGCCGCCCTGGCCCGCTTCGACCAGCGGCACGAGGCCGAAGCCGATCGCCAGCTCCAGCGGGTCGACGGCGGTCGCGGTGTCGGCGGTGGGACCGGCGGGGAGCTCCGGGACGCCGGGCCCGAGCTGCGGCGGGCCGCCGGGCCCACCCGCGAGCGCCAACTGGCCGGCCGGCGTCGGCAGCCCGTCCTTCATCGCGTAGGCGACCCCGGCCAGTGCGCCGCCGATCAGCAGGAACGGGATCTTCGGCAGCCCCGGCACCAGGGCGAACGCGCAGATCACCCCGGCCGCCACCATCGGCGCCTTGCGCTGGGCGAAGATCTGCCCGGCGATGTCGTTGCCGAGGTCCCCTTTGGAGGCCGACCGCGTCACCAAGATCCCCGCCGCGACCGAGATCAAGAGCGCCGGGATCTGCGCCGCGAGCCCGTCGCCCACCGTCAGCAGTGAGTAGTGCTGCACCGCTTCCGGGAAGGAGAGGTGCTGTTGCATCACGCCGACGACGATCCCGCCGAGCAGGTTGATCGCCACGATCAGGATGCCCGCGATCGCGTCGCCTTTGACGAATTTCGAGGCGCCGTCCATGGCCCCGTAGAAGTCGGCTTCGCGGCCGATGTCCTCGCGCCGGTCGTGGGCCTGCTGGTCGTTGATCTGGCCCGCGTTCAGATCGGCGTCGATCGCCATCTGCTTGCCCGGCATCGCGTCGAGGGTGAAGCGCGCGGCGACCTCGGCGACGCGCCCGGCGCCGTTGGTGACGACGACGAACTGGATCACGATCAGGATCAGGAAGACGACCAGCCCGACGACGACGTTGCCGCCGACGACGAAGGAGCCGAACGCCTTCACCACCGAGCCGCCGTCGCCGTGGAGGAGGATCTGGCGCGTCACCGAGACGTTGATCGCCAGCCGGAACATCGTCGTCAGCAGCAGCAGGGAGGGGAAGGCGGCGAAGTCGAGCGCCCGCGGCACGTACAGCGTCGCCACCACGATCGTGATCGCCGAGGCGATGTTGAGGGTGATGAAGAGGTCGATCAGCCCCGGCGGCAGCGGGATGATCATCATCACGACGACCATCACGACCGCCACCGCGGCGATCAGGTCGGCGTGCGACATCAGCTTCTTGAAGCCGCCGCTCATGCCGCGCTCGCGATCGGCGACCGCTTGCGGGCGGTGCGGTAGACGTAGGCGAGGAGCTCGGCGATCGCGCGGTAAAAGTCGGCCGGGATTTCGGCTTCCAGCGGCACCGCGTCGAACAGCGAGCGGGCCAGCGGCTTGTCCTCGACCACCGGCACGCCGGCCCCTTCGGCGACCTTGCGGATCTCCAGCGCGATCAGGTCCTGCCCCTTGGCGACGACGACCGGCGCCGGCCGCTTGCCGTCGTAGGCGAGGGCGACCGCGAAGTGGGTCGGGTTGGCGACGACGACGTCGGCGCCGAGCACCGCCGACATCATCCGCCCGCGGGACATCTGCTGGGCCTTGCGGCGCATCGAGGCGCGCAGCTCAGGGGAGAGCTGCTCTTCTTTGTGCTCGCGTTTGACCTCCTCTTTGGTCATCCGCAGCTGTTTCTCGTGTTTGTGGCGCTGCCAGAGCAGGTCGACCGCGCCGATCAGCAGGTAGGCGGCCGCGGCCTTCCAGGCGATCCCGGCGGAGAGCTTCGCGATCGCGGCCCCGAAGGCGGGTGGTTCGATCCCGGTCATCGCGGCCAGCTTCGACATGTTCGGCAGCAGCGCCATCGCCGCGATCGCGCCGACCGCCGTCACCTTCACCAGCGCCTTCGCCAGCTCCACCCAGCCGTTCGGGCCGATCAGGTTCTTCGCCCCCTGGACCGGGTTCAACCGTTTGAAGTCCGGTTTCAGCCCGGCCGGGTTGATGCGCAGGCCGACCTGGCCGAGGTTGACGAGGAGCGCCGCCAGGAAGCAGGTGAGCGCGACCGGGGCGATCGCCGTCGCCATCGCCATCCCGGCGGTCCCGGCGAGGCTGCCGAGGCCCGAGCCGCCTCCCGCCTCCTCCGGGTGCCCGGCGTCCCCGAGCATTCCGCGCATCGTGTCGGCCAGGCCGTTCGCGATGTGGGGGCCGAAGACGGCGAGCGAACCGAGCGCGGCGATCAGCACGACCGCCCCGTTCAGGTCGGTCGATTTCGCGATCTGGCCTTTTTTGCGCGCGTCGGTGCGGCGTTTCGGCGTCGCTTTCTCGGTTTTGTCCTCTTTGCCGGGCATCGCTCACCCCACCCCGATGCCGGAGAGGCCGGTTTCTACCGAGCTCTGCAGCTGGTCGTAGAACCAAGTGCCCATGAACGGCAGGGCGGCGGCGACGATCAGCAGGCCGACGATGATCTTCACCGGGAAGCCGACCGCGAAGATGTTCAGCTGCGGGACTACGCGGGAGACGACGCCGAAGGCGACGTCGGTGAGGATCAGCGCCAGCAGCACCGGCGCCGCGACCTCGAGCGCCGCGCCGAGGATCCCGACGAAGGCCTGGGACACCGCCGCGGTCAGTTTCGTGATCGACGGGAACGCCAGCATCGGCACCAGTTCGTAGGTGCGCGAGAGGCCCCGGATCACCCACGCCTCGCCGTCGATGACGATGAAGATGAGGATCCCGACCATCGAGTAGAGCTGGGACATCGTCCCCGACTGGGTGTTGTCCACCGGGTTGATCAGCGAGCCGAAGTTGAGGCCGATCTGCGTGTCGATCATCGCCCCGGCGGCGTCGACGGCGGCGAAGAGGCAGGCGATCGACAGCGCGAAGCCGAGGCCGATGACGATTTCCTTCAGCGCCAGCTCGACGATCCGCATCGCGTCGGCGGGGATCGCCTGGCCGTGCAGGGCGAGCGGCGCGAGGCCGATCGAGATGCCGACGGCGATGATCGCCCGCGCCCGCAGCGGCACCATCGAAGAGGAGAACGGCGGCGCCAGCAGGAAGAGCGGCGAGACCCGGGCGAGGACGAGGATGAAGCCGACCAGGGTGTTGCGGTCGAGCGCTTCGAGCGTCACGTTCATTCTTCCTTCACCAGCCCGGGGATCGAGTGGTAGAGGTCGGTGGTGTAGCCGACGACCTGGTTCAGCATCCACGGCCCGGCGACGATCAGCACCACCGCGACGGCGAGGATCTTGGGGATGAAGGAGAGCGTCATCTCCTGGATCTGGGTGACGGCCTGGAAGACCGAGACCAGCAGGCCGACGACCAGCCCGGCGAGGAGCAGCGGCAGGCCGACCTTGAACGCGAGCATCAGCGCGTCCGTCGCGAGCTTCATCACCTCGTCCTGGTTCATCAGTGGAAGCTTTCGACCACCGACTGGAAGACGAGGCTCCACCCGTCGACCAGGACGAAGAGCAGGATCTTGAACGGCAGCGAGATGAACGAGGGGGGCAGCATGATCATCCCCATCGACATCAGGGTCGAGCTGACCACCAGGTCGATGATCAGGAACGGTAAGAAGATGAGGAAGCCGATCTCGAAGGCCTTCTTCAGCTCCGAGGTGATGAAGGCCGGGATCAGCACGTAGGTCGGCACGTCTTCGCGGGTCTTCGGCTTCGGCACCTTGGCGAGGCCGAGGAAGAGTTCGAGGTCCGAGTCGCCGGTCTGCTTGAACATGAATTCCCGCAGCGGTTCCTGGGCGCGTTCGAGCGCGACCTTGTCGGAGATCTGGTGGGACGTCAGCGGGTCGACGGCGTCTTCCTTGATCGCTTTCAGGGTCGGCGCCATCACGAAAAGCGTCAAAAAGAAGGCGATCCCGATCAGCACCTGGTTGGGCGGCGCGGTCGGCGTGCCGAGGCCGGTGCGGACGAAGCCGAGGACGATCAGGATGCGGGTGAAGCCGGTGGTGCAGAAGATCAGCGCCGGGATCAGCGTGAGGCCGCCGAGCAGGATCAGCAGCTGGACCGCGTCGCCGCCTTCAACTTTCATCCGCGCACCGTCCAGGAGCGAAGCTGGTCGAGCGCGCGGCGCCCGAAGTCGCCGGCGCTCGGCGGTCCCGCGGCGCGGCTCTTCGTCGGCCCGTCGCTCTCCATCTCGAGCGCCGGCTCGTCTTCCGACTCCAAGAGCCCGAGCGCCCGCGCTTCCTCCTCGGAGTAGCTACGCACCGGGGTGACGCCGTGCTCGCCGGAGCCGACCACGAGCACCTCGCGGCCCGCTCGCACGACGTGCAGGGACCGGTTGGACCCGAGCGGCAGCGTCGCCATCGAGGCGAGGCCCGTCCCGGCCGCCTTCTTTTCCCGCCCCGACTTGTACTGCTTCATCACCCAGCGCAGGCCGAAGATGACCGCGAGCACGATCGCCAGGCCGACGATCGTCTTCGCGATCGAGCCGCCGCCGGCCGCGTGGGCGCTCGAGGTCGCGCCGCCGAGGTCGAGCGGTTGCGATTCGCTGCCGCCGGAAGCGGCGGCGAGGATGAAGTGTCCGGGCAGATTCATCGGGGAGAGCTCGTTCGAGCACCCCCGGTGATCGGCCTGAACGTCCAGCGCTTTAGCCGGCAATCACCTCCGAATCGAGGTTTGCGGCTCCGTTCCCCGGTTCTGGATTCTCCGCCTCATCGATTTCGGGTGGAGGGGGTGGTGCCTCGACCACCGGGGCGGCGATCTCGGTGATCCGCAGGCCGAGTTCCTCCTCGATCGCGACCACCTCGCCGCGGGCGATCACCCGCCCGTTCACCAGCAGGTCGACCGGGTCCCCGGCCAGCCGCCCGACGGTGACGACGCTGCCGATCCCGAGCGCCAAGGCGTCGCCGATCGTCATCCGCGTGCGGCCGATCTCGACCGCCAGTTCGACCGGCACGTTCTGCAGCCGGCCGAGGTCGGCGCCCCCGTCGACCGGAACCGCGCCGCCGTCGAGCTCCTCGTAGATCTTGTCCTGCTGCTCGCTCTGCATTCCCTCTCCCTCCATCACTGCACCACCAGATCGGTGAAGACGATGCCTTTGACCTTCACGTCGGTGGTCCTGTCGACTTCCTTGCGGATCCGCACCTGGAAGTGGTGGCGATCCTTGCGCGAGGTGAGCGCGCCCGCCGGCACCCCGGTCAGGTTGTCGGTGACGATCTGGCGCACCAGCGGTTCCTGTTCGAGCGTGCCGAAGCCTTCCGGCGGGGCCGCCGCGCCCTCGCCGCCGCCGGTCGATTGGCCCGGCGCGAGAACCAGCGCCACGGTCACTTTCGCGTAGCGCCCGCCCGCCAGGTTGAGGAGGAATTCTTTCGGCATCACGTAGACGGTGCCTTCCACCTTCACCTTCGACTCCGACTTCGGCGCCAGCACCATTTTGTAGGCGAGGCCCGCGACGACGAGCACGCCGACCGCGATCAAGATGAGTTTTTTCCGGCCTTTCACTGCGGTATCTCTCCTTCCGAGCCGCTGCCGCGCAGCAGGGCGATTTCGACCCGGCGGTTGCGCGAGCGGCCGCCTTCGGACGTGTTCGGGGCGATCGGGCGCTCACCGGCGACGCCGCTCGCTTCGAGTCGGCGCGCCGCCACCCCCTGGCCGATCATGAACCGGACGACGCCGGTTGCGCGGGCCACGGAAAGCTCCCAATTGCTGGGGAATTGCGAGGTCGAGATCGGCACGTCGTCGGTGTTGCCCTCGACCGAGATGTCGTGGCTGCGGTCGAGGTTGACGAGGCTGGAGATCTCGGCGAGGAGCGGCGCCGCCTGGGGCTTCAGGGTCGCCGAGCCGGATTCGAAGAGGACGTGGTCGGTCAGCAACCGGATCACCAGGCCGCGCCGCGTGATCGTCGTCTCGATCGATTCCGAGAAGCCGTGTTCGCGCGCGTAGGCGTCGAGCTTTTCCTTCAGCCGGCGGAACTGTTCCTGTTCGGCGTGCACGGAGGTGGCGCCGGCGCGTTTCGCCTGCAGCGCGGCGATCGCCGCTTCGGCTTTGTGTTCGGCGGCTTCCGAGCCGCCGTTGGGGATGATCGAGCCGCCGCCGCTGAGGATGTGGGGGCTGAAGGCCTGCTCCAGGGTCTGCTTCAGCGTCTTGAATTTGGAGACGTTCACCGCCGAGATCGAGAAGAGCACGACGAAGAGGGCGAGCAGCAGCGTGATCATGTCGGCGTAGGTGAGGAGCCAGCGCTCGCTCGAGCCGCCGCCCTCGCCGCCGCCGTCACCGCGTCGGGATTGCTGGCGTCGCCGCCGCGAGGAGGGGGGACGCATCAGGCGGCCGCCTTCACCGGCTCGGCCTGCGCCGCCGCGCCTTTGCCCGCCGGCGCCTCGGCGGCCTTCACCGCGCGGCGTTCCTCCGGCGGCACGAAGGCCTCGAGCTTGTCGGCGACGACGCGCGGGTTGTCCCCGGCCTGGATCGCCAGCAGGCCCTCGATCGTCAGTTCGCGCAGCGAGGTCTCCGCGTCGGCGATGTGGTGGAGCTTCGAGGCGACCGGCAGGAAGACGACGTTGGCGGAGGCGACGCCGTAGAGCGTCGCGATGAAGGCGCCGGAGATCGCCGGGCCCAGCGTCGCCGGCTGGTCGAGGTTCTGCAGCACGTGGACGAGCCCGAGGACGGTGCCGAGGATCCCCATCGTCGGCGCGAAGCCGCCCGCTTTCTCGAAGATCGCCCGGTCGGCCGCGGCGCGCCCCGAGCCGCCGTCGATTTCGTTCTCCAGCACCTGCAGGATGACCTCCGGTTCGGTGCCGTCGACGACCAGCTGCAGGCCTTTGCGGGTGAACTCGTCGTCGAGGTCGGCGACGCCCGACTCCAGCGCCAGCAGCCCTTCGCGCCGCGCCTTCTCGGCGAGCGAGACGAGCAGGTCCACGCGTCCCGACATGTCGTGATGCTCCGCCGACATCGCCCGCTTGTAGAGGCTCGGGATGCGCTTGATCGACTCCATCGAGGTGGAGGCGAGCGTGGCGCCGAGCGTGCCCCCGAACACGATCAGGAGCGCGGGCGGGTCGAGGAAGGAGCCGATCTGGCTGCCCTCCATCATCGCGCCGAGCAGCAGGCCCACCACGGCGAGCCCGATTCCTATCGCGGTCGAGGCCTTCATCAGTTCTCCGCCGGGTAATCGACAGCGCGCAGCCGAGCTTCAGCGATCTGCGGGCCCGTGCGCTTCAGCGCACGCTCGAGGATGCCGACGCGCCACTCGCGCACCGCCGCCGTCACCGAGTCCGGGGACTCGGCGACGACCAGCTTCGCGCCCGTGCTCAGGGTCACGGTGGTGTCCGGCGTCGACTCGACCGTGAGGACGAGGTCCGGGTTGAGGTCGAACTCGTGTTCAGACCCGCCTAGTCGGTGCAGCCGGATCATCGCTTCAGGTTGACCAGGTTCTGCAGCATTTCGTCTGCGGTCGAGATCACCCGCGAGTTGGCTTCGAAGCCGCGCTGCGCGTCGATCATGTTGGTGAATTCGCTGGCGAGTTCGACGTTCGACATCTCCAGCGTGCCGCTGATCGTCAGGCCGAACCCTTCGCCCGGCGTGCCGTCCTGGGCTTTGCCGGAGGCGGCGCTTTCGATCCAGTTGGAGCCGGTGGTGCGCTGCAGGCCGGCCTCGTTCTGGAATTTGGCGATCGAGATGTAGCCCGCGGTTTTGCGTTCCCCGCCGCCTTCCGGCACGTAGGAGACCGAGCCGTCCTGGCCGATCGACACGTCGGTCGCGCCTTTCGGCACGTTGATGTAGGTGTTGGGTTCGCCGCCGCCCGGGGCTTTGCGGCCCATCACGTACTCGCCGCCCTGGGTGCAGAGATAGCCTTCCTGGTTGAAGGTGAAGTTGCCCGCCCGGGTGTATTCGACCGCTTTCGGCATCGTTTCCGGCGGGGTGCCGTCGCCGACGATGAACATGCCTTCGCCCTCGATCGAGAGGTCGGTCGTTTCGCCGGTCGACTGCTGGGAGCCTTCGCCCATCAGGTTGTCGATCGAGCCGAGCTGCACGCCGAGCCCGACCTGCGCCGGGTTGCGGCCCGCCTGGCCGTTGCCGGGCGCGGTCGCGCCGATCTCCAGCTGCGAGAGGGAGTCGGCGAAGTTGACCCGACTGCCCTTGTAGCCGACGGTGTTGACGTTGGCGATGTTGTTCGCCGTGACGTCGAGCAACGTCTGGTGGTTCTTGAGGCCGCTGACAGCGGCATACATCGCGCGCATCATGGTTGTCTCGTGTCCTTTCTCATGCGATTACTGCGGTGTCGATGTTGGTGAAGACCTGCTCCTTCATCTGGGACTGGTCGACCGCGGTGATCACGGTGCGGTTCTGTGGCGCGACCACGTAAGCGGTCGAGTCGACCAGGACGACGGCAGCACGGGAGCCCTTTTTCGCCGCCAGTTCGACGCCCTTTTCGAGGCGCGCCGCGGTCGCCGGGTCGTTGGCCCCGATGCCGCGTCGCTGCACTCGTTCGGCCGCGTGCTTGGAGAACTTCAGCTCGTCGGCGAAGGCGGGGCCCTGGGGGGCCGCCGGTTTCTGGGCAGGGCGGGGCGCCGGCGTGTAGCCGATCGACCCCGGGCCGCCGATGCCGCCGACGCCGCTCATGAGACCTTCGTCACCGCCGCCGCGGGGACACCCGATTCGCCGTTGATCGTCAGCGCGACGCCTTCTTCGCCGAAGTCGACCGATTCGACTTTGCCTTCGGCGAGGGTTTCGTCTTCCTTCATGTAGGTGACGTTGTGGCCGACCAGGGAGAGCGACTGGTTGATCGCCATCATCTGGTTCTGTTCTTCGTTGGCGACGGCCATGTTCGTCACCTGCTCGAGGGTCGAGAAGGCCGCCATCTGGCTCATGAATTCCTGGCTGCCGACGGGCGCCATCGGGTCCTGGTTTTTCAGCTGCGCGACCAGCAGCTGCAGGAACTGGTCCTTGTTCAGGCCGTTGGCTTCCGCCTGTTCCTTCACTTTGGCCGCTTCGCCGCCGGTCGCCCCGGTGGCGCCGACCCCGCCCACTGCACCGCTCATCTCATGCTTCCTTTCGCTCGTTCCACTAGGCGAGGACGTCGACGAGGACGCCGCCCCCAAGGTCGATGGTCTGGGTCTTCTCCGTGCCGGCGGCGGGCTCGGCCGCGTCGCCGCGCGCCCCGGTCCCGGAGGCCTGCGCCGCCTGGCCGTCGCGACCGCCGTGCGCGGCGCCCGCCGATTCGCCGCCGACCGAGATCTGCAGCGAGCTCAGTTCGAGCCCCTGCGCGGCGAGCCGTCGCTGCAGCTCGTCGGCGGAGCTCTGCAGCAGCTGTGCCGCATGCGGGGTGTCGGCGACGACGGTCGCGGTCAGCCCCGCGCTCCCCTCGCGGAGGAACACTTCGACCCCGCCGAGCTCCGCCGGCCGCAGGGTGACCCGCGCCCGCGTGATCCCGCGTTCGCCCGCCATCCGCAGCGTCGCTTCGAGCGCCGCCGTCGGCCCCGGCGCGGGCGCGGGGGAGGAGATGACGCTCGCGACGGGCGCGGAAGGCTGGGCGGGCGCGAAGGGCTGCGCGGGCGTGGCGACGGCCGGGCCTCCGCTCGGGACGGTCGGGCGCGGGGTGGCGGCGTCGGTGCCGGCTCGCCCGTTGGCGCCGGCATCGCTGCGCGCGTCGCCGCCTTCGGTCGAGGTCGATGCGCCTTCGCCCGCCGCTTCGCGTCCGCCCGAGCCGACCGCGAGGCTATCCGCCTTGCTCGCGCTTGGCGCCGCTTCGGCGGCGACCGGCTTCGGCGTGGCAGGGAGAGGAGATTCGGCATCGGCAGCGACCGGTTCCACCGAGTCCGGCAACGCGATCGACGCGGTCGGCATCGGTGCGGGGGACGCTGGCGCCTCCACCGTGCTTCCCGCCGCCACCGGCGCTGGCGCGGGCGTCGCGGTGCTCGACGCTTCCGCTCCTGCGACCGGAGCTTCGGCTGGCGTCGCGACGGGCGACGCCGGGCCCGCGGCGATCGGTTCGGTCGCGGCCGGAGCGTTCCCGGTCACCGTCGTCGGAGCGGCTTCCCCCGCCGGAGCGCTCGGGGCAGGGGCGGGAGCCGCCGGGCTCGTCACCAGTGCGGGCGCGATCGTCGTCGCCACCGCCGCTTCGCTCGCGGCCAGGGTCACCGTAGGTTCGCCCTGGGTCGCTTCGCCGCTCGCCCCTTCGGCGCTCGGCGTTTCGCCTGCGCTTCCGGCGGCCGGCGCTTGACCCGTGGGAGCCGCCGCCCCTTCGGCGGGCGTCGCGGTTCCTTCGGCGGAGGCCGCGGGAGTCGCCTGCGGCCCTTTCTTCTTGTCGCCTTCCGCTGGTGCGGTCCGGGCGGTGGATTGTTCTGCCAGCAGCCCCGCGAAGGGGGGCGCCGTGCCTGGTGGCCCGGCTTCGGGCGGCGGGGCGCCCGGCGGTGCCGACGGTGGGTAGGCCGCGCTCAGCGGCAGGGGGCGTTGGTAGGCCACGGTGCTCACGCCGCTCCCCCGAAGGCATTCGCGTAGCCCGCCGCGTAGCCGAGCACCTTCGTCACGTATTCCTGCGTTTCCGGGTAGGGCGGGATGCCGTTGTACTGCTGCACCGCGCCGGAGCCGGCGTTGTAGGCGGCCAGGGCAAGTTCGGTGTTGCCGCCGAATTCGGCCAGCTTTTCGCTCAGCAGGCGGGCGCCGGCGTCGATCGACTGGGCCGGGTCGTGCGGGTCGGTGACCCCGAGGCTCGCCGCCGTTTCCGGCATCAGCTCGGTCAGGCCCTGGGCGCCGGCGGAGCTGCCGACGGTCGGGTCGAAGTGGGACTCCTGTTCGATCAGGCCCGCGAGCAGCGCTGGGTCGACGCCGTACTTCGCGCACGATTCTTCGATCAGGGACTGGAAGGGGACGGTGCCGTTGCCGGCGGTCGCGGTCGATTCGCTCGCGGCCGTGGTGGCGAGGGTGGCCGTGGTGGGGTAGGGGGCGGTGACCGGGCTGGCTTCGCCGAGCGCGTCGGGGCCGGTGCCCGCCACCGCGCTCGCTTCCGCGAGGGCGCTTTCGAAGGATCCGGTTCCGGCTGCGCCCGTCGAGCCGGTTTCGACCGCCTCGATCATGCTCTGCAACTGCGCGACCCGTGCGGTCGCCTGGCTCGCCGAAGCGATCCCGCCGGTGTCCGGGGAGATCCCCACCGCGGCGTTCATGCCTGCCTCCGTCGGTGCCCGGCGAGTGCCAGCTCGTCGAGCTGCGCGCTTTCGGCACGCGCGGCCTCGCGGTCGTGCTCGGCCCGGCGGCGGTCCCGCAGCCGGTCGAGCGCCTGCCGCTCCCGCGCCGCCGCCTCGAGGTCGCTCCGCCTGCGACCGACCTCGTCGCGGCTCGCGTTCAGATCGCGGACGGCGACCGAGCGCCGCCCCGCCAGCCGCTCCAGGTAGGCCTGGCTCGCGGCCAGGTCCGTCCCCGACAACACCTCGCCGGCGCCGGATGCGCCGCGGAACCGGTCCCGAGCGTCGGCGATCGTCGCGTCCACCTGCCCGAGCGCCGCCTCCTCGCCAGCCTGCCGCCCGAGCGCCACGGCCAACTCCTCCTGCGCCCCGCGCTCGCGCTGCCGGCGAATGTCATGCACCCGCTCGAGCCTGAACCTGAAGTTCCGTTCCGTCACGCCCCGCTAATCGCCCGGGGCGCCCCAGCCTTTAGCCAACTACAGGTTGATGGGCCGAAAAGTCCTCTATATCTGGACTTTTCGGCCCATCAACATCGGGGGTCGCGGCGTTTGCGAGGGACTGCAGGCGGGCGTCGGCTTCGGCGAGGTCGGAGCGCTCGTCGGGGCGTTGGCGGAGGAAGGCGTCGAGGTCGGGGCGGAGGGCGATCGCGGTATCGACGGTGGGGTCGCCTCCCGGTTGGTAGGCGCCGATCGCGATCAGGTCCTCCTTGTCGCGGTAGGCGGCCATCAGGCCGCGCAGCTCGGCGGCGGCGGCGATCGAGGCGGGCGGCTGAATCTCGGTGGTCAGGCGGGAGACGCTCTGGAGGACGTCGATCGCCGGATAGTGGTTCGCGTGGGCGAGGTCGCGGCTGAGGACGACGTGGCCGTCGAGGATCGAGCGGACCGCGTCGGCGATCGGCTCGTTCATGTCGTCGCCGTCGACCAGCACGGTGTAGAGGCCGGTGATCGAGCCCTCGGGGCTGGTACCGGCGCGCTCGAGGAGACGGGGGAGGAGGGCGAAGACGCTGGGGGTGTAGCCGCGGGTCGCGGGCGGCTCGCCGATCGCCAGGCCGACCTCGCGCTGGGCCATCGCGAAGCGCGTCACCGAATCCATCATCAGCAGGACGTCGGCCCCCTCGTCGCGGAAGTGCTCGGCGATCGCGGTCGCCGCGAAGGCGGCCTTGATCCGGACCAGCGCCGGCTGGTCGGAGGTGGCGACGACGACGACCGAGCGCTCCAGAGCCGCGCCGAGGTCCCGCTCGACGAACTCGCGCACCTCGCGGCCGCGCTCGCCGACCAGAGCGATCACGTTGACGTCGGCGGAGGTCGAGCGGGCGATCATCCCGAGCAGGGAGGACTTGCCGACCCCGGAGCCGGCGAAGATCCCTAGGCGCTGGCCCTGGCCGCAGGGGACGAAGGCGTCGAGCGTCCGCACCCCGAGCGCGAGGCGCCTCTCGATCCGCGGCCGGCCGAGCGGCTCTGGTGGGTCGGCGGCGGCCGAGCGGCTGCCCCCGGCGCCGAGGGCGGAGCCGTCGAGCGGCCGGCCGAAGGCGTCGACCACCTGGCCTAGGAGCGCCTCGCCGACCGGCACGCGGAAGGCCTCACCCTCGGCGGTCACCGGCTTGCCGGGCCCGATCCCGCTCATCTCGCCGAGCGGCATCAGGAGCGTGCGGGAGTCGCGGAAGCCGACCACCTCGGCCGGCACCGGCGGGCGGTCGCGCCCGGTCTCGATCAGGCAGACCTCGCCGACCTCCGCCTCGAGACCGCTCGCCTCGATGATCAGCCCGATCACGTCCCGCACCCGCCCCCTCCGCACCACCAAGTCAGCTTGGTCGATCGCCGCCTCCGCCGCCCGGAGCACGCCGGTTGACGGGGACGGGGTGACCTTCTCCGGACACTCAGCGCCGGAGGCGCGTCCGGAGAGGGTCACGCCGTCCCCGTCCCGCGAGCCAAGACCTTCGCCGCGCGCTCCAGTTGGGCCGTGATCTGGGCGTCGAGCTCGCCGGCCCGCGTCTGCACCACGCAGCCGCCGCGCTCGATCCGCCGCTCCTCGCGCACGCTCAGCTCGCCACCGTGCTCGACGCTGAAGTCGGCAATCGACGCCCGCACAAGCTCGGCGTCCTCGGGGTTGACGAGCAAGGTGGCGGGGAGGGGCTCGGTCAGCCGGCGGAGGGCGCCGCGCACCACGTCGAGGACGAGCTCCGGCCGTGCCTCCAGTTCGCCGCCGAGCACCTTCTCGGCGATCCGCAGCGCCAGCTCCACCGCGACCGGCTCGGCGTCCGCCGCCGCGTTTGCGCTCGCCTCGTCGAGCCGCGCCGCCGCGCTCGCCAGCGCCCGCGCCGCGCCGCTCACCTCGGCGCGCCCGGCCGCCAGCCCTTCTTCGTAGCCCGCGGCCCGCGCCGCGTCCAGCTCCGCCTCCCGCTCGGCTTCCGCCGCCGCCAGGCGCTCCTCCGCGGGCCGCGGCACCGCCAGCTCGGGGAACTCAAACGACGAGTTCATCGCCGCCCCGGTTGCCGACCGTCAGCTCGCCTTCCTCCTCGAGCCGTCGCACCTCGGCGACCACCCGACTCTGCGCTTCCTCGACCACCGATTTGCGCTGCGGCGGCTGGTACTCCATCTCCTCGACCAGCAGCTCCGAGCGCCGTTCGGACACGTTCGCCAGCACTTTCTCGCGCACCTCGTCGGGCACCCCGCGCAGCGCCAGCGTGAGGTCTGCGTCCTCGACCCCTTTAAGCACCGACTGCAGCGCCCGGTCTTCCAGCTTCACGATGTCCTCGAAGGTGAAGAGCAGCGCCCGGATCTCCTCCGCCAGGTCCTCGTCGGACTGGGCGAGCGTCTCCAGCACGTTGCGCTCGGTCGGCCGGTCGGCGTGATTCAGGATGTCGGCCAGGGACTGCACGCCGCCTGAGCTCGCGTACTCCTCGGAGAGCACGTTCGAGAGCTTCCCCCGCATCACCGTCTCCACCTCGCGGATCACCGCCGGGCTGGTCTCGCTCATGCGGGCGATCCGCAGCGACACCTCCGCCTGTTCGGACGTGTCCAGCAGCGCCAGCGTCTCGGCGGCGAGCGTGGTGTAGAGGCTGGAGATGATCAGCGCCTTGGTCTGCGGCGCCTCGTTGCGGAGGAAGGCGACGATCTGCTCGGGCGGCGTCCGGGCGAGGAACTCGAAGGGGCGCATTTCGATCACTGCCGAGAGGCGGCCGGTGATTTCGGCCGCGCGCTCGGGCCCGAGCGCCCGCTCCAGCACCTCGCGCGCGTACGCGACCCCGCCGACCGCGATCGAGCTGAGCGCCAGCGAGTTCTCGCTCACCTCCTCCAGCACTTCCTCGATCTGCTCGCGGGGGATGTCCCCGGCCTTCGCCATCTCCAGCGAGAGCTCCTCGATCTCCGCCTCGGAGAGGTGGCTGAAGACCTCGGCCGCCTTCGCCGGCCCCAGGGCGACCAGCAGCACCGCGGCCTTGCGCCGTCCGCGCAGCGGCGGCGGCTCGGCGGTGCTCCCGGAGCGGACGAGGGAGAGGGCGTCACCGGAGCGCTCGAGCGGGACCAGCTCGTTCGGCGCCGCCACCTATCCCTCCTTCATCCACGCCCGCAGTTGCTGGGCGACTTTGTCGGAGTCCATCGCCGCGACCTCGTCGGCGTTGTTCACCAGCGTCGGGTCCTCGTCCCAGTCGTCGCCCGGCCGGTGCACTTCCAGCTCCGCCAGCGAGGTCGGCGCGTTCAGTTCCTTCAGCCAGATCGGTTCGGCCAGCACTTCGTCCTGTTTGCGACGCAGGTGCCGCGCGGCGAAGACGAGGAAGGCGACGCCCGCCAGCCCGATCACCCCGTACTTGATGTATTCGGTGATGCCCGGCCCGGGGGCCGCCGTCGCTTCCGGCGGCTTGGCGAAGGCGATCCGGCTCACCGTCAGCGTGTCGCCCCGTTTGGCTTCGATCCCGGCAGCGCCTTCGATCGCTTTTTCGAGCTGCACGACTTCCGCCGCCGGCACCGTTTTGTCGACGACCAGCGCGACGTGCTGGCGGTTCACCGTCCCCGGCGCGACCTGGGTGTGGGTGACGGTCTTGTCGACGCCGTACTGCGTTTCTTCTTTCGCCCGTTTGTAGTTCGACGGGCCGCCCGCCGCGCCGGTCCCGGCCGCGTAGCTGGGGATGTTCCCGGCGGTCCCGGCCGCGCCGCCTGCCGCCACGGCGCCCGCGCCTTTCAGCGACTCGTGTTCGGCCTGGCTCGCCAGCGGCGTGCCTTTTTTGGCGTATTCGAGCTTCGACTGCGTGGTCCGGTCGGCGTCGACTTCGGCCTGCACCTGCACCCGCCCTTTTTCGGGACCGATGGTCCGCGCCAGGAGCCCGTCGAGCCGCGTTTCCATGTTCTCGTCGTAGCGCGCCTCGATCGCCTGTTTGGAGGAGCCGCCGCCGAGCGCGCCGCCCCCTTCGCCCGCGGGCCAGAGCGTCGCGCCACTGCCGTCGGTGATCGTCACGTCGTTCGGGCTCAGCCCTTCGACGCTGGCCGCGGTCAGGTGGGCGATCCCGCGCACCGCGCCGGCGCCGAGCCGCCCGCCGGAGTCCGCCGCGATCAGCACCGCCGCCGTCGGTTTGATCGCTTCTTCGGAGAAGAGCTGTTCTTCGGGGAGGGTGAGCTGGACGTTGGAGCTCTTCACCCCTTCGACCTGGTTGATCGTGCGTTCCAGTTCCCCCTCCAGCGCCCGCTGGTAGGTGACCTTCTGCTGGAAGTCCGAGGCGCCGAACTGCTGGGAGTCGAAGAGTTCGAAGCCGGGTTTGCTGCCGCCGAGCACGTCGCTTTCGGCCAGCGCGATCCGCGCCTGGGACACGTCGGCGCTCGGCACGCCGACCGCGGTGCCCGAGTCCTGCAGCTGGAAGGGGATGCCCTTGGCGGCGAGGGCTTCGGTCACCTGCCCGGTTTCCGCCGGTTCGATCCCGGTCGCGAGCGTGGTGTAGCTCTGCTTCGTCGCCATCTGGAAGAGGACGAAGGCGAGGATGACAAGCGCCAGCGCGGCCCCGCCGAGCGCGAGTTTGCCGCGCATCGTGAGCCGCGAGAGGACGGTTTTTACCTGGGTCACGTCAGATCTGGGTGTGGAAGATTTCCGTATACGCTTCGACCGCTTTGTTGCGGACCTGAGAGGCGAGCTGCATCGAGAGCTGCGCTTCCTGGACCGAGGTGATCACCGAGCTGAGGTCGTCGGTCTGCCCGGTGGCGAGCTCCCGCGCCTGGGTCGCGGCGGCGTCCTGCGTTTTCTCCAGGTCCCCGATCGCGTTGGTCAGCATCGAGCCGAACCCGCCCGCGGGGTCGCTCGGCTGCCCCGGCGATTTCGCCGGCGCCACGGACTGCTGCGGGCCGAGCGCGATCTGCTCGGCGGCTTTGCTGACGGCTGAGATCGGCAGGGTCATCGGGGGCTCAAAGCAGTTCGATCGTTTTCGAGAAGACCTGCTTGGTCGTCTGCATCGCGGTCACGTTGGCCTGGTAGGAGCGCGAGGCGTCGATCAGGTCGGTCATTTCTTCGACCGGGTTGACGTTCGGCATTTCGACGTAGCCCTGCGCGTTCGCCTCGGGGTTGCCGGGTTCGTAGACCTGGCGCAGGGGAGTGGTGTCGGGGACGATCGCCGCGACTTCGACGCCGGCCGGTTCGCCTTCGCCGCCGCCGAGCGCCCCGGTCAGAGCGCCGGCGAAGCTGCCGTCGCCCGACTGCTCTTGAAGGACCACGTCCTGGCGCCGGTAGGCGCCGCCTTCGGGGGTCCGCGTCGACTGCGCGTTGGCGAGATTCGCCGAGGTGACGTCCATCCGCAGCCGTTGCGCGGTGAGCCCGGAAGCGGAGATGTTCAGCGCGTCGAAGAGGGCCATCAGCCGTTCATCCCCATCGCCGTGCGCATGATCGACAGGCGCGAGCTCGCGACCTGCTCCAGCGCCTCCATTTCCAGCCCGTTTTCGGCCAGTTTGGCCGCTTCGGCTTCGCTGTCGACGCCGTTGCCGTCGGCCCGCACCGCGCCCGTATTCAGCTGTTCCGGCGCGAAGGCGACGTCCTCGATGCCTTCCGCCCCTTCCCCGAGCGCGTCCGCCAGGGCCCCGTGGAAGTCGACATCGCTCGGCTGGAACCCGGGCGTGTCCGCGTTGGCGATGTTGTTCGACAGCACGGTGTTCCGCAAGGTCGCGCCAGAAATGGCGCGCATCAAGGTGAGTTGGGTCGAGTCGAGGATGCTCATCGCGGGCTTCGGCCCCGGTCATCGGCAGGGAGCGGCGAAGATTTAGCCCGACTCGGTGCGAAGCCGGGGATCCGAACGGTCAGGAAACTGCGTGGTTCGAAATGGGCGCTATACGACCCTTTCGAACCACGGAGATCCTTGCGGTGTTCGAAAGCTCTCGCCGACACCCCTCGCGTCCCTTGCCTCGGGCGGTGCCAACCAGAAAAAGAGCCATCCCCTCCCAGAATTTAGGTGCAGGAATCCGATCTTTAAGTTCGGCGAGTCAAGTGCTTGGCTTCGGTGTCGATAGAGACACGAATGCCGGACAGCTCGGAACAGAATTGGCCCGAAGGGCGGATCGTCGATCGCCTGCCGGTGATCGTCTATGCCTCGGAGCTGGGGGAGAACGGGCGGTGGCGTTACGTGAGCCCGCAGGTGGAGGAAATCCTCGGCTTCACGCCGGAGGAGTTCCTCGCCGACGAAGGGCTCTGGGCTCGGCTGGTGCACCCCGACGACCGGATGCGGGCGCTGGCGGTGGAAAGCCGTGACGCGCTCGGCAACCGCGACACCCGCCCGGTCGAGTACCGGATGTATACGAAGGCGGGGCGCATCGTCTGGATGCTCGACGAGGCGGTGCTCGAGGCCGACGCCCACGGCGTCCCGGTCTGGCACGGGGTCCTCTACGACATCAGCGAGCGCAAGACCGCGGAGATCGACCTGCAGCGCTCCCTCGCCCAGCAGGCGGTGGTGGCGCGGCTCGGCGAACGGGCTCTGAAAAACGGCGATCCCGAGGCGCTGATGCGCGACGCCGTCGGTCTGATCGGCGACCTTGACGGGGTCGAGTTCGCCTGCATCTGGGAGGTGGGGCGCGACGGCCGCCGGCTGAACCTGCGCGCGGGCCTCGACGAGACCGCGATCGCCTCCGGACGGCGCGTCTCGGCGGGCCGCGAATCCCACGCCGGCGCCGCGCTCGACTCCGGCGTCCCGACCATCGTCCCCGACTGGGATGAGGAGTCCCGCTTCTCGATGCCGCCCGCGGTCCGCGCGCTCGGCGCCACCAGCTCCCTCGCGGTGATGATCGACGGCAAGGACCGCCCCTTCGGCGTCCTCGACGTGCACTCCGCCGAACCGCGCCGCTTCGGTCCCAAGGACGTCCCCTTCCTCGAAGCCTCCGCCAACGTCCTCGCCGATGCCTTCGAGCGCCACGCCGCCGATCGCGCCCTCCGCCACCGCGTCCTCCACGACGCCCTCACCGGCCTGCCGAACCGCCTCAGCTTCGTCGACTCGCTCGACGACGCCCTCGGTCGCGCCTCGGTCTCCGGCTCCCCGGTCGGGATCCTCTTCCTCGACCTCGACCACTTCAAGCTCATCAACGACAGCCTCGGCCACCACGCCGGCGACGCCCTCCTGCGCGCCGTCGCCCCGCGCCTGCGCGCGCACCTGCGCCCGGGGGACATCGTCGCCCGCTTCGGCGGCGACGAGTTCGGGATCCTGATCGACCGCCTGGCCGACGACGGCGAGGCCATCGCGATCGCCGAGCGGGTCGCCTCCGCCTTCGCCCAGCCCTTCTCGATGCAGGGGGTCGACCACTTCGTCAACGCCTCGATCGGGATCGCCGTCGCCCGCCTCTCCTCCGGCCAGACGACCAACGCCGAGCTGCTGATCCGCGATGCCGACGCGGCGATGTACCGGGCGAAGGAGAGCGGGCGCAACCGCTCCGTCCTCTTCGACGCCGAGATGCGCGCCACCGCGGCGCGCCGCCTGGAGACCGAACGCGAGCTGCGCGGCGCGATCGACCGCGACGAGCTGGAGCTGCGCTACCAGCCGATCGTCAACCTGCGCAGCGGCGAGGTCACCGGCCTCGAGGCGCTGGTCCGCTGGCGCCACCGCGAGCGCGGCCTGCTCGACCCCGCCGACTTCGTCTCGATCGCCGAGGACAGCGGCCTGATCGAGCCGATCGGGCGCTGGGTGCAGGAACGCGCCGCCCGCCAGATCCTCGAATGGCACGAGCTGCGCCCCGACGACCGCCCGCTCGACGTCGCCGTCAACCTCTCCGCCCGCCAGGTCGCCCACCGCGACCTCGCCTCGAGCGTCGCCGAGGTCCTCGCCCGCACCGGCCTCGACCCCCAGCACCTACGGTTGGAGATCACCGAGACGATGCTGGTCGACGAGTCGGCCTCGGCGCTCGCCTCGCTGGAGGAGCTGAACGAGCTCGGCGTCCGCCTCGTCCTCGATGACTTCGGCACCGGTTACTCCTCGCTCGCCTACCTCAACCGTTACCCCTTCCACGCGCTGAAGATCGACCGCTCCTTCGTCGACACGCTCGGCGTCGAACAGGAGGGGACGGCGATCGTCGAGGCGGTGATCGGGATGGCCCGGGCGCTCTCCCTCGACGTGATCGCCGAGGGGATCGAGAACGAAGTGCAGCTTGCCGAGCTGCGCCGCCTCGAGTGCGACTTCGGCCAGGGCCACCTCTTCCGCGAGGCGCTGCGCGCCGAGGAGATCAGCCGGATGATCGAGGCCGGCTCGCTCGACTATTCCGGGATTTCGTCGACCAGGTAGGCGTTGGAGAGCATTTCGGCCGCTTTCGGCTGCCCTTCGATCAAGCCTTCGTCGCGCATCCATCCAGCGAACGCTTCCCACTCTTCCGGGTTCATCCAGCCGTAGGGCTGGCCGGGGACGCGCGCGCTCAGCAGTGGCAGCGTCGCTTTCACCTCGGCTTCGACCAGTTTCGGTTCGAGGTTGTTGTTGGCGGCGAGGATCGCTTCGGTCGCCGCTTTGGGATTTGCCGCCGCCGCTTCGGTGCCGCGCCGCAACGAGTTGACGAAGAGGCGGATGCGATCGCCCTCTTCTTCCAGGGCGGAGCGGCGGGCGACGATCACGAGCTCGTCGTAGGTCGGCACCCCGAGTTGGTCGACCGGCGTGATCACGGGTTCTTTGCCGCGCTGCTGGAGGTCGACGCCCTCGACGTTCGAGTAGCCGCCGAGCATCGCCTGCGCCGAGCCGCTGACCAGCGAGGGGATCAGGCCGAAGCCGACGTTGACCAGCTTCACCGAGGAGATCGGCACGCTCGCCCGGTTCAGGATCGTCCGCATGAACGCCTGCTGGTAGGGGATGCCGGCGTAGGAGACCGTCTTGCCTTTCAGGTCCGCCACGCCTTTGACAGCCGTTTTCGAGCCCGGTTCTTTGAGCCACATCAGCGAGGTGAGCGGCTGGTTCACCAGCGCCGAGACCGCGACCACGTCGAGGCCCTCTTCGCGGGCCAGCATCAGCTCCGGCTCGTAGGTGATCGCCAGGTCCGCCCGTCCCGACGCCACGTCCTTCAGCGGCGCCGAGGGGTCCGAAGGCGAGTTGATCGCCACTTCCAGCCCGGCGTCTTCGAAGAACCCTTCTTCCTGCGCCATATAGATCCCGGCGTGGTCCGGGTTGGGATAGAAGTCGAGATCGAGCGTCAGCTTTTCCGCTTCGCCTTTCGCGTCGGACGACTTGGAGCCGCAGGCAGCGAGGCCGACGGCGAGGATCACGAGGGCGAGGGCGACCGCGGTCACCCGGGCGAGGAGGGGCTTCATCCCCTCCCTTTTTAGCGCCAAGTGACGACGAGGCGCTGTGCGAGGGCGGTCAGGCCGACCAGGAGGACCCCGATCAGGGCCAGGATCACGGCCGCGGCGAAGACCCGCGCCTCCTGGAAGTTGTTGTTGTCTTCGATGATCAATCGCATCAGGCCGGAGTTGGAGCCGGCGAGCTCGGCGAAGAGCGCGACGATCGGGGCGACGGCGACCGCGACCTTGGCCCCGCTGAAGAAGCTCGGCAGCGCCGTCGGCGCTTCGACCCGGCGGAAGATCGCCCAGCGCGAGGCGTCGAGCGTCCGCATCATCTTCACCGCCTCGGGGTCGACCGAGCGCAGCCCGTCGAGCGTGGTGACCGTGATCGGGAAGAAGACGGCGAGGGCGACGACGATCACCTTCGGCCACATCCCGTAGCCGAACCAGATCACGAGGATCGGCGCGATGACGACGATCGGGACGGCCTGGAGGGCGACGGTGAGGGGGTAGAAGGCGTCGCGGAGGAGGGTCGAGAAGCGCATCACGACCGAGAGGGCGATGCCGACGATGACCCCGGCGGCGAGCCCGACGAGGATCTCGCGCAGCGTCACCCAAGCGTTTTCCAGGAGCAGCGAGCGGCTGCTCCAGAGCGCGTCGCCGACTTCGGCGGGGGAGGGGACGAGGAACGGTTCGAGGTTCAGGGCGTCCGCGATCCAGCCCGCCGACGCGGCGATCTGCCAGAGGCCGATCAGCGCCGCGATCAGGGCGGCGGGGAGGATGATCCGGAGCGCTGTCCTCATCGGGCACCCTCCCGCAGGGCCATCAGGGCGCGCTCGCGGACGGCGACGAAAGCCGGGTCGGTGACCGCGTGGTCGCGGTCCTCGGCGCGCGGGTGGGGCGCGCTCATCTCCGCGACGATTCCCCCCGGTCGGGCGGAGAGCACGACGACTCGGTCGGCCAGGTAGAGGGCCTCCTCGATGTCGTGGCTGACCAGGAGCACGGTGCGCGAGTCGACCCGCAGCGCCCCCGCCAGCCACTCCTGCATCTCGGCGCGGCTGATCGCGTCGAGCGAGGCGAAGGGCTCGTCCAGGGCGAGGATCGGCTTGCCGGCCACCAGCGTGCGCAGAAAGGCGACCCGCTGGCGCATGCCGCCGGAGAGCTCTTCCGGCCGCGCGCCCTCGAAGCCCGCGAGGCCGAAGCGCTCGAACAGCGCGCCCGCCTCGGCGCGGGCCTCGGCCTTGCCCGCGCCGCGGTTGCGCAGCGCCAGCGCCGCGTTGTCGAGCGCCGAGAACCAGGGGAGGAGGAGGTCGCGCTGCGGCATGTAGGCGCAGTGGGCGAGGCGCCCCGCCGCGTCGGTCCCGCCGCCCGCCTCGACCTCGCCCGCGCTCGGCTCGCGCAGCCCGCAGACGATTTCCAGCAGGGTCGACTTGCCGCAGCCGGAGGGCCCGACCAGCGCCACCACCTCGCCGTCGCCCACCGCGAGATCGATGCGTCGCAGCGAGAGCAGGTCGCCGTAGGAGTGGGAGAGGCCTCGCGCAGCGACGCTCACCCCGCTATCCTGCCGTACTCCGCACTCTCGACCCGCAAGGTCGAGAAAGTCGAGAAGCACCCCGTGCGGAGCGCAGCGCCCCTAAAAAAATCATGGACCCGGCAATCGTCCTCTTCGGATTCTGCATCGGCGTGCTCGTCGGGATGACGGGCATGGGCGGTGGATCCTTGATGACCCCGCTGCTGATCCTGATCTTCAACACGTCGCCGACCACCGCGATCGGCACCGACATCGTCTACTCGGCCGTCACCAAGATGGTCGGCAGCTGGCGCCACATCCGGATCGGCAAAGTCAACATGGAGCTGGTCCGGTGGCTCAGCTTCGGCAGCGTCCCGGCCGCGGTGGCGGGGGTGATCCTGGTCTCGGTGCTGGAGCAGCACATCTCTGAGGACCGGCTGAACTCACTGGTCTACGCGGTCCTCGGCGGCACCTTGCTGATGGTCGGCGTGGTGACGCTGGCCCGGGCGCTGATCCTGAAAGGGCTGATCGACGAGCGCGAGCGCTTCGAGATCGAGCGACGCCACAAAATCGCCGCCGTGGTCATCGGCGCCACCACCGGCTTCGTCATCGGGATCACCTCGGCGGGCTCGGGCACGGTGATCGCGATCCTGCTGATCGCCGTCTACCGGATGACGCCGAAGAGCGTCGTCGGCACCGACATCGTCCACGCCGCGGTGCTGCTGACCGCCGCCGGGATCGCCCACATCATCGCCGGCAACGTCGATTTCGGCCTCGCCGGGAACATCCTGATCGGCTCGATCCCGGGCGTCATCATCGGCGCCGCCCTCTCCGACAAAGCCCCGCAGGGCTTCATTCGCATCGCCCTCGGCGTCGTCCTGATGGCCTCCGGCATCGTCACGATCCAGAAGGGCGACACGACCGTCTGGCCGATCGCGGCGGGCGTCGCGGCCGTCCTCCTGGGCGCCGTCCTCTACGCCCCGCACTACATGAATCGCCGCTACCGGCGCGAGAAAGAGCGCCTCGCGGCAGCGGCGGAGGACGCGGGTCCCACCACCCAATCGGCGACCTGAACGGGCCCGGCGCCCCCCCGGTTGTTTTAATTCGTACGTATGCGTGTCTCAGCCAAGGCCGATTACGCCGTCCGCGCCGCCATCGAGCTGGCCGCCGCCGGCGAAGGGGAACCCGTCAAGGGGGAGCGCCTCGCGACCTCCCAGGACATCCCCCTCCAGTTCCTCGAGCACATCCTGCTGGAGCTGAAGCATCAGGGCCTGGTGCGCGCCCGCCGTGGCGCCAAAGGCGGCTACTGGCTCGCCCGCCCCGCCGCGGAGGTGACCGTCGCCGACGTCGTCCGCGCGGTCGAGGGCCCGATCGCGAACGTCCAGTCGATGCCCCCGGAGACGATCGAATACGCGGGCAACGCGGAGAGCCTCCGCGAGGTCTGGATCGCCGTCCGCGCCAACATCCGCTCCGTCCTCGAGGAGGTCACCCTGGCCGACCTCGTCGCGGGCGAACTGCCGAAACCCGTCGAGGCCCTCACCGCCGAGCCCGACGCCTGGGCCGCCCGCTAGCTCAGCTGGAAGAGGATCCCGGCGAAGCCGAGGATCATCGCCATGAACATCGCGAGGAGCACTCCGAGGAGGAGCCGGAAGTCCGCGCGAGATTCGGTCCGCAGAGAGGCGAAGCCGTCATCCATTTTCTGCTCGATCCGGTCCATCTTCCTCTCGATCCTTTTGATCCGCTTCTCGTCCCACGACGCCCACATCGGTCGATAGAAGCACCGCCGAACCGCCATTTCAAGCCCTGTTACAGAGGATTTTGAAAGGCGTTACTACTTGTTGACCTTTACCGGGACGAGGTCAAACTCGGTCCCGAGGCGCAGCTCGGAGTAGCGCTTCGTCCAGTCGTCGTTGACGCTGTCGGACTGTTTCTTCATCCGCGGCTCCAGCTTGAAGTCGTCGGGCATGGTGAGGTCGAGGCGCTCCAGCAGGTTCGAGGTCGAGTTCTCGTAGTCGGCGGCGAAGTTCTCGTAGAGGACGAGGATCGGCTTGATCCCGGAGTGCTCGAAGAAGGCGTCCCAGGAGGCCTCCTCGATCAGCAGTTGTTCGAGCAGGTGGTTGATCGCCCGGTAGTGGAAGCGCAGCTGTGGCCGATGCTCCTCGATGAAGGTGCGGTAGGGCGGCGCGCCGTCGTCCTCGACCGAGGCGGCGCTGGAGGTCGCCTGGTCCTCGCGCCAGGTCGCCGTCTGCACCGCCTTCCACAGCGAGACCGCCTGGCGGACCTTGTTGGCGCGGACGACGCGCACGAAGGTGAGGTTGGGGAAGACGGTGGGGAGGAGCTCGGCCAGCGGCACGTCGCGGTAGGCGGGGACGTTGCGGACGAGGCTGACGAAGTCGCCGAAGTAGCCCCACATGAGCTTCGCGCCGAAGACGCCGTTCGGGGTCGTCCCCGCCTCGAAGGTCCATTCGAGGTACCGGTCGTAGGCGGCGCGGCTCCAGAGCGGGGAGCGGGGATTCTGCTCGGCCCCGACCCCGCGCTCGCCGAGGTGATCGCGGATCGACTGGTCCTCGACCCCGAGGAAGTACTCCTCCGGGCGCCGCGGCCGACCGGAGTGGCGGAGCGCCTCGTAGTACTCCTCGGGCCGTCCGGCGACGCCCGTTTCGCCCAGCGCGTGGCAGACGAGGGTGGACCCGCTACGGGGCGTGGCGCAGACGATGTAGGAACGCTCTGGCTTCATTGCCGAGTAAGTTAATCAACAAACACGCGGAGACATTGTTACGCTCGAAGTCAGACCTCTGTACCCAACTTAGAGCCGATCATCCCCCAGGATCAACCGCCCAACATCCTCTACATCCACTCGCACGACACCGGTCGCGTCGTGCAGCCCTACGGGTTCCAGGTCCCGACCCCGAACATCCAGATGCTGGCCGACCAGGGGGTCCTCTTCCGCCAGGCCTTCTGCAACGCGCCGACCTGCTCCGGCAGCCGCGCCAGCCTGCTGACCGGCCTCTATTGCCACAACAACGGGATGGAGGGGCTCGCCCACCGCGGCTGGGAGCTCAACGACTACGGCCAGCACTGGGTCCACACCCTGCGCCGCGCCGGCTACCACTCGATCCTGGTCGGCGAGCAGCACATCTCCAAGGACCCGGCGGTGATCGGCTACGACGAGATCGTCAAGGTCGGCTCGAACAAGGCCGGCGATGTGGCACCGCTGACGATCGAGGCGCTCCGCGCCGCAAAGGAGACCGGCAAACCGTGGTTCATGTCGGTCGGCTTCTTCGAGACCCACCGGGACTTCGCCGCGCCGACCTCGGTCCGCGACACGCTCTACTCGCTGCCGCCCGGCAACCTCCCCGATCAGCCGGAGACGCGCCGCGACATGGCCGAGTTCAAGGCCAGCGTGCGCTCGCTCGACCAGGGGATCGGCGCCGTCCTCCACGCCCTCCACGACCTCGGCGTGGTCGACGACACCCTCGTCATCTGCACCACCGACCACGGCATCGCCTTCCCCGGTTGCAAGGCGACGCTGACCGACCGCGGCACCGGCGTGATGCTGATCATGCGCGGGCCCGGCGCCTTCGGCGGCGGCAAGGTGATCGACCAGCAGGTGACCCACCTCGACGTCTATCCGACGCTCTGCGAGGTCGCCGGCGTCGACCCTCCGGACTGGCTGCAGGGCGAGTCGCTGATCCCCCTGCTGCGCCGCGAGGTCAACGTCCTGCACGAGGCGACCTTCGCCGAGATGACCTACCACGTCGCCTACGAGCCGCAGCGCTCGGTGCGCACCGAGCGCTGGAAGTACATCCGCCGCTTCGACGATTTCCCCGGCCCGGTGCTGGTCAACTGCGACGACTCGGCCGCCAAGTCGATCTGGCTCGAGGCCGACTGGGGCGAGCGGACGGTGCCGCGCGAGCGGCTCTACGACCTGGTGCTGGACCCGGCCGAGATGGACAACCTCGCCCCCGACCCGTCCTGCGAGGCGGTGCTCGCCGAGATGCGGGACCGCCTCGACACCTGGATGCGGGAGACCGACGACCCGCTGCTCGACGGCCCGGTCGCGCCGCCGATCGGCGCCGAAGTCAACGAGCAGTGGGACGTCTCGCCGGAACAGCCGCCGCGGGTCGTCACGGGAGATCCCACGGCCGCGCCATCCAGGTGACGCGGATCATTCGACCGCGGGAGCCGCGCCGGCGACGACGTCGACGAAGTTCTCCAGGTGCCGGGTCGTCCAGCACTCGAAGGTCCCGTCGCAATAGCGTTCGTAGGAGGACATCACCGAGTCGCCGTAGTTCCAGTAGAGCTTCGGCTCCGGGTTCAGCCAGAAGAGCCGCCCGGCGCGCTCGCTGATCCGGGCGAAGACATCGGCGTGGGGCTCTCTGCCGTTCGTGCGGGCGTCGCCGAGCACGATCACGGTCGAGCGCGGGTCGAGGTCCTCGGAGATCTCGGTCAGGAACTCGAGCCAGACGCGCCCGTAATCGGTGTAGCCGGAGATGTCGGCGACGCCGCCCTCGCTGGAGATCTTCTGGGCCACGGCGGCGAAGTCGCGCTCGTGCTCGAAGACGTCGGTCACCTCGCTGATCCGCTCGATGAAGACGAAGCTGCGCAGCTTGCGGAACGAGTCGTGGAGGGCGTGGAGGACGGAGAGGAAGAAGACGCTCGCCGAGGTGACGGAAGTGGAGACGTCGCAGAGCACGTAGATCTCCGGCCGGCGCGGGCGCTTCGGGCGGTAGCGCAGGTGCATCGGCACGCCGCCGGTCTCCAGCGAGGCGCGCATCGTCCGCCGTACGTCCACGGTGCGGCCCTTTTTCACCCCGCGCTGCTCGTGCCCCAGCGTCGCCAGCCGCCGCTTCATCTGGGACACCGCGCGGTGCACGGCGGCGAGGTCCTGGGTCGGCGAGGTGGGGAGGGCGCGGTCGAGCTCGGCCAGCGGGCGCGAGGCGGGCAGCGTCTCGGTCCGCTCGATCAGGTCGCGTTCCAGTTCGCGCCGCAGGTGCCGCTCGAAGCCGGTCAGCTGCCCGCGATCGATCGGCGGGCGCTCCTCGCCGTCCTCTTTGGCCGGCTGCGCGCCGGCGGTGAGCCCGAGCGAGCGGCGGATCCGCTGCACGTCGACGCCGACCACGCCGGAGCCCTCCTCGCGGCCGAAGGCGGCGATCGCGAGGCGCGCCAGATCGCGCAGCGCGTTCTCGTCGCCGCGTTCCATCGCGTCGCGGATCAGCTCCGAGAGCTGCTCGGAGTCGAGCCTCTCGGCGGCGTCGGCGCTCATGTCCGGCTGGGCGCCCTGGTTGATCTCGCCGTCGGGGATCCGCTCACCGATCCCCTGCTCGATCGCGCTCGCCTCGGCGGCGCGGAAGAAGTAACGGTCGAAGACCAGCTCGAAGACGCGGCGGTCGTCCTGGGACTTGGCGATCGTCGTCGCCAGCGCCTCGCGGAAGTCGGGCTGGGACGTCCACGGCACGTGTTCCAGCGCCGCGAAGGCGTCGAGGATCTCCGACGTCCCGACCGCGACGCCCTCGCCGCGCAGCTCCTCGCAGAAGCCGAGCAGCTTCGGGCCGAACCCGGGCGGGCCGGGGTCCGCCTTGGGACCGTAGGGCGAAGCAGGGCTCACGGCACCGATAATAGGTGCGTGAGCGGGGCGGACCAATCGGCGGGGACGGTGCTCGCCGCCCCCGATCCCGTCGCCGCGATGAAGGCGATGCGCTCGGCGCGGCGCCGTCGCTACGTCCAGCGGGCGGACGTGATGGAGGTGCTCTACCGCGTCTACCTGGGGGCGATCGCCGCTTTGTTCGTGCTCGCGTTCCTCGCCGGGGCGCTGCACGAAGTGCCCGCCGACCCGAGCTCGGTGGCGGGGATCCGCACCGACGCGCCCGCGATCATCGGGATCGCCGTGGCGGTGATCGTGCTCGCCGGGCTGCGGGCGGGGGCGCGCGGCGGGCCGCTGGCGATCGAGGCGGCGGAGGTCCGCTACACGCTGCTGGCGCCGGTCTCGCGACGCACCGCGCTGCGGCCGGCGGCGCTCTCGCAACTGCGCACCGCGACGCTCTCCGGCGCGATCTTCGGCGCCGTCGTCGGCAACTTCGTCTTCCGTCGCTTCCCCGGCAGCGCGGTCGAGTGGATCGGATCCCTCGCCGCGTTCGGTGCGTTGGTGCCGGCCGTCGTGCTCGGCGCGGCGCTGGTCGCCTCCGGGCGCCGGCTGCGGATCGGCGTCGCCTCCGCGGCGGGCCTGGTGCTGATCGCCTGGTCGGCGCTCGACCTGGCGCTGGGCTGGAACAGCTCGCCGACGACGATGCTCGGGGACTTGGCGACGCTGCCGCTCCAGCACGGGGCGAGCGCCTGGCTGGCGGCGCTCGGCGCGGCCCTCGCCCTCGCCGTCCTCGCGGCGGGCCTGCTCGGCATCGGCGGCCTCGCCCTGGAGGCGGCCCAGCGCCGCGCCCAGTTGGTCGCCGAGATGCGCTTCTCCGCCTCGGTCCAGGACCTCCGCACGGTCATCCTCCTGCGCCGCCAGCTGGCCTCCGAGCGCCCTCGCCGTAAGCCCTGGATCCGCATCCGCGGTGGCTCGATCTGGCGACGGGACTGGCAGAGCTTCCTCCGGTGGCCCGTGGTCCGGGTCGTCCGAGTCGTCCTGATCGCGGTCGCGGCGGGCGGCATCGCGGTTGGCGGCTTCGACCTCACCCCGGTCCTCTTCGCCCTGGTCGGCCCGCTGCTCTTCATCGCCGCGCTCGACCTGATCGAGCCGCTCGCCCAGGAGTCCGACCACCCGACCCGCCGCCTACTGCTGCCGCGTCCCGGCAGCGAATTGATGCGCACCCACCTGACCGCGCCCGCGGTCGTGATGGCGGTCGTGCTGCTCGGAGCCGCGGTCGCGGCGGCGGCGATCGGCGAGAACCCGGGCCTGGCGCTCGGAGTGGGCGGGGTCGTCTTCCTGCCGCTGGCCGTGGTGCTGGTCTGCGCGGCGGCGCTCAGCGCCACCAACGATCCCTACGAGTTCGTGCTCAACCCGCAGATGGCGAATGTCGTTAGCCTCGCGCCGATCGTGGTCGCCCTCATCGCCGGATTCGTGCCCCTCTTCGCCGCCTGGAAGGCGGAAGGCAGTGACAGCACGCGGCTCGGCGCCGCGCTCAGCACCGACTTCATCCTCATCATCTTCGCGATGATCGGCCTCGGTGTCCTCGCCTGGCGCTTCAACAAACGCGAGCGGGAGGCGATGTGAGCGGCGGTGGGGCGATCGCGGCGACCAGCGGCGGGCACTCCGACGCCCCACTCACCGCCCATGCCCTCGGCCGCACCTACGACGGCTACGTCGCCCTCGGCGCCTTCGACCTCGACGTCGGGGCCGGGGAGCTCGTCGCCCTGATCGGCCCCAACGGCGCCGGCAAGACGACCTTCCTCAATCTCGCCGCCGGTCTTCTCGACCCGACCTCGGGGGAGGTGCGGATCGCCGGCCACGTCCCCGGCTCGCTCGAGGCCCGCGCCGAGCTCTCCTACCTGCCCGACTCGCCCGTGTTCTACGAAGACCTGAGCGTCGCCGAGCACCTCGAATACGTCGCCGCCCTGCATGGCGCGGAAGACCCCGAAGCGCGGATCGACGAACTGATCTCCCGCCTCGGCCTCGACGGCTGGGAAGACGCCCTTGGCTCCGAACTCTCCAAGGGCATGAAGCAGAAGGCCTCGATCGCCCTCGCCCTCGTCCGCCCCTTCAAGGTCCTCCTCGCCGACGAGCCCCTCGACGGCCTCGACCCCCCGAGCCGCGACACCCTCTTCGCGATGCTCGCCGAGACCAAAGCCGCCGGCGCCGCGATCGTCGTCTCCACCCACCGCCCCGACGTCATCGCCGCCGCCGACCGCTGCGTTGCGATCCGCGACGGCCGCCTCGCCTACGACGGCAAGCCCGACCCGAAGGTGCTCAGCGAGATCTTCGACCGGAGCGAGCTCGAGGGCGTTTAGCGGCGCCCGATTACAAGGGACGCAAGGCGGGTCGGCGAGCAGGGCCGTCTCGGTCACGGCCCTGGCTGGCTGTGACCGTGCCCGAGACGGCCGGGTATGAAAGCGGTGGAGGAAGTGCGACGCCGTTGCGGGAGACGTGAGGGAGCCGGCACGTGTTCCACGCTTCCGTGAGGGTGACGGCACGAACGCCACACTTCCTCCGGCGTTCTTCCACGATCTGGCGCCGCCGAGGGCAACCCCCTGTCCTTTGTAACCCTGTGGGCGACAAAGGACAGCAGGTTGGGCCCGGGCCCAACGGAAGCGTCACGGAAGTGTGGGGTTCCGGGAGGAAGCGTGACGAGGCTGTGAAGTTCCTGGCGGAAGCGTGACGAACCCCCGCACTTCCCGACGAAACCCTCACGTCCTGGGCGTCTCATCGCGGTCACAGCCAGCCAGGACCGCGATGAGACGCCCAGGACGCAACTAGGACTGCCGCCCCCGCCAGGAGAACGGGCGTCTCGCCTACGCCGCCCGGTCCGGCAGTTTCATCCCCACCCGCTCCGCCACCAGGTCGATGTCGGTGCGGTGCTTGACGATGATCGACATCGAGTCTTGGAAGGTCTTGCGGTCGATGTCGTCCACGCCCATCAGGAGGAGGGTGCGGGCCCAGTCGATCGACTCGGCGATCGAGGGGGGCTTCTTCAGGTCGAGGGCGCGGACCATCTCGATCACCTCGACCATCCGGCGGGCCAGCTCCTGCCGCATCTCCGGGGCGTGGAGGAGGACGATTTCCATCTCCCGCTCGATCCCGGGGTAGTCGAGCCAGAGGTAGAGACAGCGGCGCTTCAGTGCCTCGGTCAGCTCGCGTGAGTCGTTGGAGGTGAGGACGACGATCGGCATCGTCGTGGCGCTGATCTGTCCCAGCTCCGGGATCGTGATCTGGAAGTCGGAGAGGAGCTCCAGCAGCATCGCCTCGAACTCCTGGTCGGTCTTGTCGATCTCGTCGATCAGCAGGACGACCGGCTCCTCGCTGGAGATCGCCTGCATCAGCGGCCGGGTCAGCAGGAACTCGGTGCCGAAGATGTCCTCCTGCACGTCGCCCCAGCCGTCCTCGCCGCCGGCCTGGATCCGCAGCAGCTGCTTGCGGTAGTTCCACTCGTACATCGCCTTCGCCTCGTCGAGCCCCTCGTAGCACTGCAGGCGCACCAGCGGCCGGCCGGTCGAGCGCGACAGCGCCTTCGCCAGCTCGGTCTTCCCGACCCCCGCCGGGCCCTCCACCAGGATCGGCTTCCCCAGCCGCTGGGCCAGGAAGGAGACCAGCGCGGCGGGCTCGTCGGCGAGATAGCCGACCTCGGCAAGTGCGGCCTTAACCGCCTCTACTGACTCGTCAGGCATGCGGGCGATGATAATCAGGCGTCCGTGCTCGACCTCCTCCCGCCGCTCGCGGCGCTCCCCCACAGCATCGGCCCCTACCTCACCCTGGTGCTGGTCGGCTTCGTCGTCGGCACCCTCGGCCACATGACGAAGATCCGCTGGCTGGTCGGCGTCGGCATCGCCCTGATCGTGGTCGGCGCGCTGCTCCTGCCCTTCGCCGCGGGCATCCCGAGCGGGGAAAAGTCCCCGCCGACCAACGAAGGCTTCGGCGGCGAACTCGGCGAATGATGATGATTCGTTAAAACCTGCTGCGTCGCGGCGCACCCGCCGGGTAGCTGCCCTACAGTTGAGTCTCGTCCGTTTCGACCGAAGGAGCCAGGTCCCTTGAGCCGTAAACGAACTTTCGCCCTGCTGGCGGCGTTTGCCGCGCTGGCAGCCTTGCTGAGCGCCTGTGGCGGCGGTGGCGGCGGTAGCGACGACCCGCAGAAGGTGATCGAACAGGCGACCTTCGAAGGCGTCGAAAGCGGCACCGTGGACCTGACGATGAGCGTCAAGGCCGAAGGCGAAAACGCCGGCAACATGAAGATCGACCTCAGCGGTCCCTTCCAGTCGACCGGCAAAGCGAGCCTTCCCGAACTCGCCATGCAGGTGAAGGCGAACGGCGACGCGGACGGCGAAAAGGTCAACTTCGAAGGCGGCCTGACGGTCCTCGGCGACCGCGCCTACGTCGGCTACGACGGCAAGAACTACGAAGTCGACCCGACCACCTTCGGCTTCATCAAATCGGGCTTCGAAGAAGCCGGCCAGGAAGGCGAAAAAGAAAGCACCGGGGCCGAGCGGACCGCCTGCCAGAAAGCGGCGACCTCGATGAACCTCGAAAAATTCGTCGACAACCTGGAAAACGAGGGCGGCGAAGAAGTCGACGGGGTGAAGACGACGAAATTGAGCGGCGACCTGAACCCGAAGGGCGCGGTCGACGCGATCATCCAACTGGCGGAAACCCCCGCCTGCTCCTCGCAGCTGGAAGCGGCCGGCTCGCTCCCGCTTGACGAACTGAAAGCGATGGAGGGCGAAATCACCGGCGCGCTGAAGAAAGCGCATGCCGACATCTACGTCGGCGAAGACGACCACATCGTCCGCAAAGTGGCTGCCGACCTGACCGTGGAACCGAAGGGGTCCGGCGAAAAAGCCGAGATCGAATTCGACTTCACGCTCGGCGAAGTGAACGAACAGCAGACGATCAAGGCGCCGCCGAACGCCGAACCGTTGGAAAAGCTCTTCGGCCAGCTGGGCGTCAACCCGCTCGAACTGCTGGGGATGATGCAAGGCGGCGGCGGCGATGACATCGGCGGCCTGATCGAAGGCATCACCGGCGAGGAAGCGTCCTCGGCGGGCGCCCCCGAAGCCGGGGAAGTCGAAATACCCTCGGTCGGCGATTCGAAGGAATTCACCGAATGCCTGAAGGAAGCCAAGGGCGCCGCCGACATCCAGGAATGCGCCAAGTTGATGGAATAGCGGCTCCCCGCTGAACGCGAACTCGTCCGAGACCACGCCGCAGCCAACTTCACAGCCCCCCGCGGGACCCTCGGGTCCCGCCGGTCGCCCGCACTTCGGCGCGGCCTTCCTGCGCACCCCGCAGGGCTACCCGTACCTGCTGGTTCCGCTGATCCCGATCGCGGTGGCGCTCGAGATCGCGGGCGCCTCGGCGGTCATCGTCTTCGCTGCCTCGGCGCTCGGCATCATCCCCACGGCGGCGCTGATGGGGCGGGCGACCGAGGAGCTGGCGAGCAAGGCCGGCCCCGGGATCGGCGGGCTCCTCAACGTCACCTTCGGCAACGCGCCGGAGCTGATCATCGCCCTCTTCGCCCTCGGCAAGGGCCTGCAGGAGGTGGTGAAGGCGTCGATCGTCGGCTCGATCATCGGCAACATCCTGCTGGTGATGGGCGCCGCGATGCTGGCGGGCGGCCTCGGCCGCGACAAACAGACCTTCAACCGCACCGGCGCCGCGATCCAGACGTCGATGCTGATGCTCGCCGCCGCGGCGCTGATCATGCCCGCGATCTTCGAGCTGGTCGAGGGCAAGGGCCTACCGCTCCCCGGCTCCGAGTCGACCCACTACGGCGGCACCGTCGAGCACCTCTCGCTCGCCGTCGCCGTCGTCCTGATGATCACCTACGCGCTCGGCCTCGTCTTCTCGCTGAAAACCCACCGCGACCTCTTCAATCCCGACTACGAGGACGAGGAGGGATGGGGCTGGTCGGTGCGCACCTCGATCATCGCGCTGGCGATTGCGGGCGTCCTCGTCGGGATCATGTCGGAGGTGCTGGTCGGCTCGATCACCGAGGCGTCCGAGTCGGTCGGTCTCTCGGAGTTCTTCATCGGCGTGGTCGTCGTGGCGATCGTCGGCAACGCGGCCGAGCACTGGGTCGCGGTCCTCGTCGCCCGCAAAGACAAGATGGACCTGGCGGTCAACATCGCGATCGGCTCGAGCGGCCAGGTCGCCCTCTTCGTCGCCCCCTTCCTCGTCATCGCCTCCTACTTCGTCGGCCCCTATCCGCTGGCACTGGTCTTCAACGGCTTCGAGCTCGGCGCGATCGTGATCGCGATTCTGATCGCCAACTACGTCATCCAGGACGGCGAGTCGACCTGGTTCGAGGGCGTCCAGCTGCTCGCCGTCTACCTCGTCTTCGGCCTGGCCTTCTACTTCGCGTGAGCGGCCTCGCCGGTTCTCTCATGCGCGGCCTATAGCCTGCCCCGATGGACGAGCTACTCCTGATCCTCGCCTTCGCCGTCGTCTTGGCCGGCGCGCTGCTCTTCACCAACGCGGTCGAGTGGCTCGGCCATTCGCTGGGGCTGGGGGAGGGAGCTGTGGGCAGCGTCCTCGCCGCGGTCGGCACCGCGGCGCCGGAGACGTTGATCGCGATCGTCGCCCTGCTTTCCACCAACCCGGAGTCCGAAGGCGTCGCGATCGGCGCGATCGTCGGCGCCCCTTTCCTCCTCGCCACCCTGGCGATGGGACTGGTCGGCCTCTTTGCCTACCTCTACCGCGGCCGCCGTCCCCAGGGGATCAACCTCGATGCCCACGCGCCGACCCTGGAGCGCGACCTGCTCTTCTTCCTCGTCTTCTTCGGCGTCGCCGGGGCGCTCGCCTGGGGCCCGCCTGCGCCGGTCCGGATCGTCGGCGGCATCGTCTTCCTGCTCGCCTACGTCTGGTACGTCCGCCGTACCCTCACCTCCGGCGGCGAGGTGCAGGGGGAGGAGACGCTGAAGCCGCTGAAATTCGACCGCCGCAAGGGCGACCACGGCGACCCGCCCGTCTGGCTCTGCGTGGTGCAGCTCCTCGTCGGCCTCGGCGCGATGATCTACGGCGCCCACCTCTTCGTCGAGCACCTCCTCGGCATCGCCGATGCCCTCGGCGCCGACCCCCTCGTCCTCGCCCTGATCCTCGCCCCGCTGGCGACCGAGCTCCCCGAGAAGGTCAACTCCTTCTTCTGGGTGCGCGAAGGCAAGGACGCCCTAGCCCTCGGCAACATCAGCGGCGCGATGGTCTTCCAATCCACCATCCCGATCGGCATCGGCCTGATCTTCACCCACTGGAGCCTCAGCACCAACGCCTTCGTCTCCGTCGTCCTCGGCTTCGCCGGCGGCATCCTCGCCTACGAGTCCCTCCACCGCTCCGGCCGCTTCAAGCTCCCCTCCGTGATCGGCTGGTTCGTGTTGTACGTGGCGTTCATCGTCATCGTCGTCGTTTAGGCGGCGGGGTAGGGACCCGCGAGGGTTCGGGCCGTTTGAAGCTGGCGCCCGAGGGAAGGGACGCAAGGGGTGTCGTCGAGAGCGGCCGTCTCGGTCACGGCCCTGGCTGGCTGTGACCGTGCCCGAGACGGCCGGGGGATGTGGGGAGTGCGGCTGGGAGCTCGCCGCGGTGCCAAGGGTTCGTCACGGGAGAGGCACGGAAGCGTCACGAGACTCGCAAGTCGTGACGGAGAGCGTGGGAAGTCCACGCTTCCGGCGTGTTGGACAACAGTCACTTCCGCGCTGCAGCCTTTTCCGTTGCTATAGCCCCTGAAAGGGCTGCAGCGCTGAACCCGGACCCCCGGCCGGGCCCGAAAAGTGCACGAATGTGCCTGAAGGCCGCGGGAAGTGTGAAGTTCCCGGCATCTCTCGCACGGCTTCGTGCCAGGTGTGGCTTCTCTCGCACGCACCTGCGACGTAAGTCCGACCTCCGCCCGGACCTGTGCCGGATGTTTCACGAACCTCCCGTCCTGGGCGTCTCATCGCGGTCACAGCCAGCCAGGACCGCGATGAGACGCCCAGGACCCATCTAGGACTGCCGCCCCCGCCGGGAGCACGCCTTCCCGCGCGCCCCCGTCCAACCAACCACCTACCCGAGTTCGGCCAGCGCCTTCAACACGAGTTTGTCGTGTTTTTTCGGCTGGACTTTCGGAAACACCCGGGCGATCTTCCCTTTCGGGTCGATGATGAAGGTCGAGCGCAGCATGCCCATGTACTTCTTGCCGTACATCGACTTCTCGCCCCAGGCGCCGTATTTCTCCGCCACCTTGTGATCGATGTCGCCGACCAGGGTGAAGCCGAGGTCGTATTTGTCGTCGAACTTCTTGATCTTCTCCGGCTCGTCCGGCGAGACGCCGATGACCTTGACGTCGAACTTCGCGTACTCGTCGCTCAGGTCGCGGATCCCGCAGGCCTGCGTGGTGCAGCCCGGCGTGTCGGCGCGGGGATAGAAGTAGAGGACGACGGTCTGCCCTTTGAAGTCCGAGAGCTTGACCTTGTTCCCGTCCTGATCCGGCAGCGTGAAAGCGGGCGCTTTGTCCCCTGGCTCGAGCACGGCGCCGAGTATGCCGGCGACCTCGGCGCCGTGTCGTGAGCGAGCTAGGCGGCCGCTTGGGGAGCGGGCTGGGCGCGGCGGGCCCAGAGCAGGTAGAGCAGGGCGCCGAAGGCCATGTAGCCGCCGATGGTGGTGAGCTTGGCTTCGTCCATGCCGGAGGCGGCGATGAAGGTGATGCCGGCGATCGTCGAGAGGCCGCCGCTGACGATCATCGGGAGCTGGCGGCCTTCGGTGCGGCGCCGGTGGATGGCGCGAGCGAGCAGGATCGCGCCGGAAACGGATGCCCAGAGGCCGAAGGCGACGAGGGTGGCGCCGGCGGTGGAGGCGAAGGCCGCGATGCCGATCGCGACGGCCGCGAGGGCGCTGACTCCGGCGTTGAGGCGCAGGACGCGGGCGGAGTCAGGTGCGGACGCGGCGCCGATCAAGGAGGCGACGACGTCGATCAGGGGGTAGGAGGCGAGGAAGGCGGCGACGCCGACGGATAGGTCGGAGTGCGTGCTCGGCATCTTGCCGCCGACGGCGATCACCAAGGCCGCGGCCCACAGGAGGGCGACGAAGGCCCGCACGACGGCTACGCGTCGCTGCGGGTCCGATGAGGGAGGGAGCATTCTGGGAGATCCTTTCGATGTAGAACGATCGTTCTCTCTTGCGCCGCAGCCAAACAGATCCACGACGACTTGTCAAGAGCGAACGTTCTCTCTTGAGGTAAGATCCGGGCATGCCCACGACGACCCCCAGGCGCTCCGAGGCGCGCGAGCGGCTCCTCGCCGGCGCGACCGGCCTCTTCTACTCGGAGGGGATCAAGGGGGTGGGGGTGGACCGCATCGTCTCGGCCGCCGACACGACCCTGGCGACCTTCTACCGCCACTTCCCGAGCAAGCAGGACCTCGTCGTCGCCTACCTGGAGGCGATCCACGATTCGTTCGCCGAGCGGGCCGAGGCGTCGGTGAAGGAGGGGCGCGAGCTGGTCGCCGAGATCGGCGCCGAAGTCCTCGCCGAGATCGGCCACGAGGGCTTCCGCGGCTGCGCCTTCATCAACGCCGCCTCGGAGTTCGAGGACCCCGAGGACCCGGTGCGCAAGGTCGTCGCCGACCATCGCGGCTGGTACCTGGAGCGGCTACGTGCCGCCTTCGCCGACGCCGGCCACAAACGCCCTGGCAACGCCGCGCGGCACTTCGTGATGCTCCGCGACGGCGCCGTCACCTCCGGCTACCTCGACAGCCCCACCGCCGCCCAGCGGACCTTCAAGCGTGGGGTGGAGGGGCTGATCCGGGCGATCGACGTCGACCACATGCCGCACCACGTCGACGAGGGCTGAGCGCCCCCGTCGACGCCGCGCGGCGGAGCCGGGTCAGGTCGTCTTGATCAGGCCGCCGTCGATCAGGTAGTTCGCGCCGGTGACGTTGGCGCTGCGCTCCGAGGCGAGGAAGGCGACGATGTTGGCGACTTCCTCGGGCTCGGTGAACTTGCCGGTGGCGAAGCCGCCGATCCCGGAGATGACCTGCTCGCGGGCGGTCGCGGCGTCGGTGCCGGTCGCCGCGGCGACGGTCTCGGCGACCCCGTGCTCGCCGAGCCAGAGGTCGGTGGCGACCGGGCCGGGGGAGACCGAGTTGACGCGGATCCCTTGCGGGCCGAACTCCTGCGATAGCGATTTCGCCAGGTTGACCAACGCGGCCTTGGCGGCGCCGTAGTCGATCGTCCCGGCGTCGGGCTGGAAGAAGGCGTTGACCGAGGCGATGTTGACGATCGCCCCCGAGCCCGCCGCGACCATCGCCTTCAGCGCCGCCCGGGTGGCACGCAGGGCGATGAAGAAGTTCATCTGCATCGCCCATTCGAACTCCTCGTCGCTGGTGCCGAAGAAGCCCTCGGTGCGGATCTTCACCGCGCCGACGTTGTTGACGAGGATGTCGACCCGGTCGAACTCCCCGACCGCGCGCGCCACCAGCTCGGCCGGGCCGCCCGGCGCCGCCAGGTCGACGGCGACGGGCGTCACCCGCTCCAGGCCTTCGAGGCTAGCGATCGTCCGCGACCCGGCGACGACCGTCGCGCCCTCGTCGGCCAGCTCCTTGGTCACGGCCATGCCGATCCCCTTGCCGGCGCCGGTGACGACGGCGACCTTGCCCTCCAGGCCGAGGTCCATCAGACGAAGCGCTGGACGAACTCGAGCGCCGTTCCGCAGACTTTGCGCCAGCCGTTTTCGATCGTCAGCCCGTGGCTCGCGCCCTCGATCTCGACGATCTCGGTCACGCCCTCGTTCTTCTCCTGTTTCTTGAAGATCGCCTCACTGATCGCCTTCGGCGAGACGTGGTCCTCGCTGCCGTAGGCGATCAACATCGGTCCGCGCTCGGGGTTTTTGTGGTCGACCTTCGCCTCCGTCCACGGGTTGAAGTTGGCGGCGGCAGCCTGGAAGAGCGGCACGCCCGCTCCCGGCACGGAGAATTCGTTGTAGAGCTGCATCGCCTCGTCCTCGCTGACCGTGTTGGCGAACGAGTAGCGGAACTGGTCGTAGGTGAGCGGGATCGCGCGGCCGCGGTTGGCCGGGTTGCCGAGCACCGGTTTCCCGGATTTCAGGGTCGAGATCGGCAGCGGCAGGATGCCGCGGAACGGCGCCGAGTCGAAGACCACCGAGGCCGCCGAGTGCCCTCGCCCGGCGAGGATCTGAGTCAGCAGCCCGCCGAAGGAGTGGCCGATGATCGCGGGCTTCTTGTCGAGCCCCCCGATCACCTCGTCGAAGTGGTCGGCGATCTGGCCGATCGTCTTTTTCGCGAACACCTCCGGGTGCTCTTTGGCCTCGGCCACCGTCTCCGGGTCGTCGGGCCACCCCGGCGTCAGGGTTACGTAGCCGGCACGTTTGAAGACCGCGGCCCAGCGATCCCAACTGCTCGGCAGCAGCCACAGCCCATGGACGAAGACGACGGGCTGCTTCCCGGTCGCGTTCGCTTTCTGGACCTGCTCGGCCTCGTGCTCGGTGATCGTCGCTGCTGCCATCGTGCTTCCCTTCGGTCGATCGAAAATTTCGATCCAACCTAGCGGTCGGCCGCGCGGCTGTGGGTACGGCCCTGTGACCCCGGAGAGGGTCAGTCCTCGGGAACTTCGCCCGCGTCCTCGCGGCCGGGGTCCTGGCCGTCCTCGTCCTCGTCGAGCTCCTCGTCGCCCTGTTCGAGCGCGGTCGCCGAGACGGAGCCGGTGGAGCCGGGGTGATAGGAGGTCTGGAAGGCCTCCAGCACGCGGTCGCGGCCGTCTTCGTCGACCGGGACGTCGTCGGAGATGCGGACCCACTCGGCGCCCTCGTAGGCCTCCATGTTGAAGACCTCCTGGTCGATCGAGGCGGAGTCGTCGACGATGACGACCACCTCGGTCTGAGGGTTGAAATAGGTCCCGGGCTGGTTCAACAGCTCCTCGACCTCGTAGAGGTTCTCCTCGGGATCGACCGGCATCGACGCCGGATCTTAACCACCCAGGTCGGCCAGTTGCCGCTCGGTCTCGGCCTCCACGTCGAGCGGCTCCTGGCCCGCCCGCCGGCGCCGTTCGTTGCGGGCGATGACGAGCTGGCGGACCTCGGCCCGCAGCTCCTCGTCACGGGCCGCGGGGGCGTGCTCCGCGGCCGCCGCCAGCAGGCGCGCCGACTCGGCCTCGACGTCGATCGACGGCTCGCCGCGCTCCTCCCGCCGCGCCGCCTTCGCTTCGAGCATCTGGCGCACCTCGGCGGCCTGGATCGCCGGGTCCGTGGACTGTGGCGCGGCGCCTTTGCGCTCGGGCTGGTCGCGCAGGATCGCGAACGCGCCGCCCCCGTAGGAGTCCCAGCCGCCGGTCAGCCGCTTCAGCCCGAGGCCGACCAGCGGGGCCACCACCCCGGTGAAGATCAGCACGGCCGCCGCCTTCACTCCCACCGAAAGCGCCATCACAAGTCCCACGGACACAGCGTATCCGGTACGCTCCTGTTGGTTGACTGACCAGTCAATCGGGACCTCTTCGCAACCAAAAGGAGCTTCACGCGGTGGTTGACTTCACCCTGACCGACGAACAGAAAGACCTGAAAGAGCTCGCGCACTCTTTCGCCGAGAAAGAGATGCGCCCGGTCGCCTGGGAGTACGACAAGGACGGCACCTGGCCCGACGAGGTGCTGCGCAAGGCCTGGGACGTCGGCCTGATGAACACCCACGTCCCCGAGGCCTACGGCGGCCCGGGGCTCGATTACCTCTCCGGCTGCATCATCGAGGAGGAGATCGGCTGGGGCTGCTCCGGCATCGGCACCTCGCTGATGGCGAACGGCCTGGCGGCGGCGCCGGTCGGCCTCGGCGGCTCCGAGGCGACGAAAAAGAAGTACCTCGGCGGCCTCGTCGAAGACTTCAAACTCGCCTCGTTCTGCCTCACCGAGCCGGACGCCGGCTCCGATGTCGCCGGGATGAAGACCCGCGCCGTCAAGCAGGGTGACAAGTACATCCTCAACGGCTCCAAGTGCTTCATCACCAACGGCACCTACGCCGACTGGTTCACGGTCTACGCCAAGACCGACCCGGACGCCGGTCACCGCGGCATGTCCGCCTTCGTCGTCGACGCGAACTCCCCCGGGGTCACCGTCGACAAGAAGGAGGACAAGATGGGTCAGCGGGCGTCCAACACCGCGACGATCTCCTTCAACGACGTCGAGGTGCCCGCCGAGAACCTGCTCGCCGAAGAAAACAAGGGCTTCAAACTCGCGATGATGACCCTCGACCGCACCCGTCCGGGCGTCGCGGCGATGGCCACCGGGATCGCCCGCGCGGCGTTCGAGTTCGCCTGCGACTACTCGAAGGAACGGGTCCAGTTCGGCGTGCCGATCGCGATGCACCAGGCGATCCAGTTCATGATCGCCGACATGGCGACCAAGGTCGACGCGGCTCGTCTGCTGACCTGGAACTCGGCCGTCCAGCTCGATCAGGGCCAGCGCAACACGCTGCGCTCCTCTGAGGCCAAGCGGTTCGCCTCCGACTCGGCGATGGAGGTCACCACCGACGCCGTGCAGGTCTACGGCGGGTACGGCTTCATCAAGGAGTACCCGGTCGAGAAACTGATGCGCGACGCGAAGATCATGCAGCTCTACGAGGGGACCAGCCAGATCCAGCGCCTGGTCATCGCCAAAGAGGTGCTGCTGCCGCGGAACATCGACGAGCGCACCCCGGAGTCGCAGGCGAAGGAAGCCGACGCGGCGCGCGACTCGCAGGCCGAGCAGGCGGCCGCGACCGTCTGAGCAGGACCGCTGTCGACGGGCCGAAAACCGCTGATATAGAGCGGTTTTCGGCCCGTCAACCTGCTCAGTTCGTCGTGCGCTTGCGGTAGGCGCGGACGGTGAGCGGGACGACGATCGCGAGGATCGCCACGCACCAGGCGACCGAGGCGATCACCGAGTGCTCGAGCGGCCAGGCCGCCCCGTCGGGGATCGCGGTCGGGTTGCCGAAGAGCGTGCGGACCGCCGCCGCCCAGGCGCTGATCGGGTTGTATTCGGCGACCTGACGGAGGCCGTCGGGCAGCCCGCCGACCGGCACGAACGTGTTGGCGACGAAGGTCAGCGGGAAGACCGCGACGAAGGCGATCCCCTGGACGGCGTCGGGCGAGCGGACCATCACCCCGACCAACGTCCCCAGCCAGATCATCGCGATCGCGATCAGGAATAGCAGGCCGAAGCAGGCGACCGCTTCGAGCGCGGAGGAGGAGATCCCCCAGCCGACGATCAGGCCGGTGAGGACCATGATCGTCACTGCCAGGACCGTCGCGCAGAACTCCGCCGTGAGGTGGCCGATCAGGTACGCCGGCCGGGACATCGGCAGGGAGCTGAAGCGGTCGATGATCCCCTCGCCGAGGTCGGTCGCGATCGAGACGCCCGGTCCCATCATCCCGAAGGCGAGGGTCTGGACGAGGATCCCGCCGATCAGATATTCGTGGTAGTCGCCGCCGCCCGGGACGGCGATCACGCCGCCGAAGACGAAGGCGAACAGCAGCACGAACATCAGCGGCTGCAGCGTCACGTCGAGCAGCTTCTCCGGGATCTGGCGGATGTGGGCGAACTGCCGCTTGGCCAGAACCCAGGCGTCGGAGGCCAACCAGCGCAGGCGGGCGGGCCCGGCGGGCGACTTGGGCAGTGGGGTGGCGGTTATGGCGTTGGCATTCATGCGGCCGCCTCCTCGCGGTCGGTGTCGGTGGCTTTGTCCCCGGTGCTTGGGGTGCTCGCTGCGCGGGCGCGCGGCGAGGTGAGGGAGAAGAAGACGTCGTCGAGCGTCGCCTCGCGGCGGCGCACGTCATGGGCGTCGACGCCGCCGTCCTCGAGCGCCCGGACGACCTCGATCAGCCGCGTCGTTTCGCTCGCCGGGGCGGTGACGAAGAGCCCCTCGCGATCGATCTCGGCCGTGCCCGCCGCGACCTTCTCGAGCGCCTCCGCCGCCGGGGCGAGATCATCGGCGCCGTCGACGGTGACGACGACGCGTTCGCCGCCGTGCCGTGCCTTCAGCTGGCCGGGGGACCCGGTCGCGACGATCTTCCCGTGGTCGAGCAGGACGACGTCATCGGCCAGCGTGTCGGCCTCCTCCAGGTACTGGGTGGTGAGGATCAGGGTGGTGCCGCCGCCGACCAGCTGGCGGAGCATGCCCCACAGCTCGTTGCGGCTTTCCGGGTCGAGGCCGGTGGTCGGCTCGTCCAGGAACAGGACCGGGGGCGAGGCGACGAGGCTGGCGGCCAGGTCGAGCCGCCGGCGCATGCCGCCGCTGTAGTCCTTGACCAGGCGGTCGCCGGCGTCCTCGAGCGCCAGCTCGGCGAGCAGCTCCTTCGCCCGCGCTTGCGCGACCTTGCGCGGCAGGTGGTAGAGGCGGCCGATCATCTCGAGGTTGGCCGGGCCGCTCATCAGCCCGTCGACGGTCGCCGCCTGGCTGGTGAGCCCGATGTGTTCGCGGACCTGGTCCGATTCGGTGCCGACATCGTGCCCCGCGACCTTGGCCGTGCCCTCGGTGGGCGAGACCAGGGTCGTGAGGATGCGGATCGCCGTCGTCTTGCCGGCCCCGTTGTGGCCGAGTAGGCCGAGGACCGAGCCGGTTGGCACCGCGAGGTCGAACTCGCGGAGAGCCCACTGCTCGCCGTAGCGCTTGCCGAGGCCTTCGGCCACGACGGCGTGGGAAGTCTGGTTTTCTGGATTCATTTCGTACCTCGTACGTTGTCGTGGTACAGCGTACGATCACGGTAGCAGTACGATGTACGAAATGTCGAGAGATTCGAAGAGCGAGCGCGAGAAGGAGCGCCAGGAGCGCGCCGAGGCGCGGGCCCGGGAAAAGGTCGAACGGGCCGAAGACCGGGTGCGGGAACATTCCGAGCGGGCGCAGAAGCAGGTCGCGCGGGCGCTCGAGAAGGTCGCCGAGGCCGAAGACAAGGCGGGGGAGAAGGTCGCCGAGGCGATGAAGCGGGCCGAGGGCGCGGGGGGCGGGGCGCCCGGCGCGGACGGAGTCGAGCCGCTGATCTGGTTCCGCCAGGAGCCGACCTCCCGCCGTCCCGCCCACAGCCGCGCCGACATCGCCCGCGCCGCGATCGAGATCGCCGACTCGGAAGGCTTCGACGCCGTCTCGATGCGCCGCGTCGCCCAGCGCCTTGGTGCCGGGACGATGACGCTCTACCACTACGTCCGCAACAAGGACGAGCTGATCACGCTGATGAGCGACGCGGTGATGGCCGAGGTGGTCGTCCCCGAGGAGGAGCTCGCCGACGACTGGCGCACCGCCCTGACCCAGATCGCGTCCCGCACCCGCGACGCCTTCTCCACCCACCACTGGATCTTCGAGCGGATGGGCGACGGGCGGCCCGGCCCGAGCGGCCTGCGCCACTTCGAGCAGTCGCTCCAGGCCGTTGCGCCCCTGGGCCTGAGTCGCAACGAGACCTTCGAACTGATCGGCACGGTCGACGACTACGTCTTCGGCTACGCCCTCCGCGAGGTGCAGGAGATGGAAGAGCACGAGCGCGGCTGGCCCCCCGAGGTCCTCGACTTCTTCAGACGCGAACTCGCCAGCGGCAAGTACCCCCTGATCAGCGACTTCTTCGGTGAGGACATCGACTCCAGCTTCGACGCCGTCTTCGAGTTCCTCAGCCAACCGGGCCGCTTCGAGCGAGGCCTGAACCGCCTCCTCGACGGCATCGAAGCCGAGCTGAATCCCCCCAAATAGCGCCCCCGACGCACGAACCGGGGGGTAAACCCACCCCGCGGGCGTCCTTAGCAGCGCATGAGCACCGAACAGAGCGCGGTCGACCTAACCAGCGCTCCTGCGACCGTGGTCGATCTAACCGGCGATATGGGTGGGAAGGGACGACCACGGTCGGATGGGAGCCGGAAAGGACGACCACGGGGCCGGGCGCGATGGGTTGCGCTCGCGCGAATGGCCAAGAAGCAGCACGGCGTCGTCTCGATTCGGCAGCTGGAAGGGCCGCTCCGCTTTTCACAGCGCTCGGTGTCACGTGCCGTGGATGCCGGGAGGTTGCATCGGATCTACCGAGGTGTGTACGCGGTCGGCCACACCGAGCTATCGCGTCACGGGGAATGCTTGGCAGCAGTGCTCGCCGTCGGACCGGGGGCGTTGCTCAGCTACTACTCGGCCGGATGGCTCTGGGGGTTGTGGTCGGGCTCCCCGAATCCCTTCGAGGTGACGGCCTTCGTGCCTCGGCACCACCGGCCGCCGAAAGGGGTGGTGAGGCATCGGGCTCGGAACCTCGAGGAGGAGGATCGAGCGATCGTCGACGGCATCCCGGTGACCTCGATCGCACGGACGCTTCTCGACCTCGCCTGGAAGCTCCGGAGCGACCAGCTCGCTCGCGTTCTCTCTCGCGCGGAAGAGCTGAAGCTGCTCGATCTCGAGGCAATCAACGCCGTGGTGGAACGCAACCGCGGCCATCACGGCGCCAAGCGGCTTCGCTACGCGCTCGACATCTATAAGCCGGCCGCGTTCACCCGCTCGGAGTTCGAGCGGCGCTTCGTCACCTACCTCGTCGATTCAGGTCTACCGCGACCCGCCACCGGATGGAATGAGGTTGGCCATGAGGTCGATGTCTACTGGCCCGAGCTTCGCTTCGGTGTCGAACTCGATAGCTGGGCGACGCACGGGACTCGCGATGCGTTCGAGCGGGACCACGATCGCGATCTTGACTTCGCCCTCGCGGACGTCGAAACGATCCGGGTCAGCGAACGCCAGTTTCGTCGCGAACCGGATGCGATCGCCACGAAAGTCGCCCACCTCCTCGATCGCCGCCGGGCGCGGTCGACCTAACCGGTCCCCTCCCGACCGCGGTCGACCTAACCGGTGCTATAGGTCGGAAAGGTCGACCGCGCCGGCGGGCGGGGTTGGAAAGGACGACCGCGAGTGGAGGTGGCGGCGCTCGCCGGGGCTCAGCGGGGGGCGCTGCTGCCGCGCTTGGAGGCCTTGAGGCGGGGGACTTTGTCGAGGATCAGCTTGCGGAGGCGGATCGCGTCGGGGGTCACTTCGACGCACTCGTCGTCGCGCAGGAACTCGAGGGAGGCTTCCAGGGTGAGGCGGGTCGGGGGGGCCAGGCGGACGAGGACGTCGGCGCTGGAGGCGCGCATGTTGGTCTGCTGCTTGGCTTTGGTCGGGTTGACGTCGAGGTCGTCGGCGCGGGCGTTCTCGCCGATGATCATGCCCTCGTAGACGTCCTCGCCGGAGCCGATGAAGAGCGTTCCGCGTTCCTGCAGGCCGAAGAGCGAGTAGGCGGCGGTCTGGCCACGGCGGTCGGCCACCAGCGAGCCGGTCTGGCGCGTGCGCAGCTCTCCCGCCCAGGGCTCCCAGCGGTCGAAGACGTGGTGGAGGATCCCGGAGCCGCGCGTCTCGGTGAGGAACTCGGTCCGGAAGCCGATCAGCCCGCGGGCAGGCACCAGGTAGTCCATCCGCACCCAGCCGGTCGAGTGGTTGACCATCTGCTCGAGCCGCCCTTTGCGTCCCGCCAGCATCTGCGTCACCGCGCCGACGTGCTCCTCGGGGACGTCGATCGCCAGGCGCTCGACCGGCTCGTGCACCTTGCCGTCGATCTCCCGGGTGACGACGCGCGGCTGCCCGGCGGTCATCTCGTAGCCCTCGCGGCGCATCATCTCCAGCAGGACGACCAGCTGGAGCTCGCCGCGGCCCTGGACCTCCCAGGCGTCGGGGCGCTCGGTGTCCTTGACCCGGACCGAGACGTTGCCGACCAGCTCCTGGTCGAGCCGCGCCCGGATCTGGCGCGCGGTGAGTTTGGTGCCGCCGCCCTGCCCCGCCATCGGCGAGGTGTTGATACCCAGCACCAGCGACAGCGACGGCTCGTCGACCGTGATCACCGGCAGCGGCTGCGGGTTCTCGGGGTCGGCCAGCGTCTCGCCGATCGTCACCTCTTCGAGCCCGGCGACGGCGATGATTTCGCCCGGTCCGGCCTCCTCCGCGGTGACGCGTTCAAGTCCTTGGGTGATGAACAGCTCCGAGACCGCCGCGCGTTTGACGGTGCCGTCGGCCCGGCACCAGGCGATCTGCTGCCCGTTGCGGATCGTCCCCTGCCGCACGCGGCAGACCGCCAGGCGTCCCAGATAAGGGGAGGCGCCGAGGTTCGTCACGTGCGCCTGCAGCGGCGCGCCCTCGTCGTATTCCGGCGCCGGGATCTTCTCCAGCATCAGGTCGAGCAGCGGCATCAGGTCGGTCCCCTCGACGCCCTCTTCCATCGCCGCCCAGCCCTCTTTGGCGTTGGTGTAGACGATCGGGAAGTCGATTTGCTCGGAGTCCGCGTCGAGGTCGATGAACAGCTCGTAGACCTCGTCGACGACCTCGGAGATCCGTGCGTCCGGCCGGTCGACCTTGTTGATCACGAGGATGATCGGCAGCCGTCGTTCCAGCGCCTTGCGCAGGACGAAGCGCGTCTGCGGCAGCGGGCCCTCGGACGCATCGACCAGGAGCAGCGCCCCGTCGACCATCGTCAGCGCGCGCTCCACCTCCCCGCCGAAGTCGGCGTGGCCCGGCGTGTCGACGATGTTGAACTTGACCTCGCCGTGCTGGACCGCCGTGTTCTTGGCGGTGATCGTGATGCCCTTCTCCTTCTCCAGGTCCATCGAGTCCATCACGCGCTCGGCCACGTCCTGGCCTTTGCGGAAGGTCCCGGTCTGCCAGAGCATGGCGTCGACGAGCGTCGTCTTGCCGTGGTCGACGTGGGCGATGATCGCGCAGTTGCGCAGGTCGTTACGTGTTGCGGTCATAAGAAGGAGGGAACCTCAAGGGTGATGGGGAGCGGGCAGGGCAGGGTAGCGCGGCGACGATGCGGGCAAACCGTGGGGGCAAACGGCCCCAAGCAAGACGAAGCCCGCCAGGTGGCGGGCTTCCCAGACTGTCTATGAGCTAGCGCTCTACGAAGTCTGCTGAACGCTGGCCGCGGCGGGACCCTTCGGGCCTTCCTCGGACTCATAGCTCACCTTGGCGCCCTCGGTCAGGGACTTGAAGCCCTCACCCAGGATGGCGCTGTGATGAACGAAGACGTCCTTCGAGCCGTCATCGGGCGTGATGAACCCGTAGCCCTTGTCGTCGCTAAACCACTTCACGGTTCCAGTAGGCATGCATTGCCTCCACATCGTGTGCTGCAAACGCTGACGGTGCAGATGCAACGACATGCGAACGCTAGACACAAACTTACGGCCGGTGATCCGGCCCTTTCAGGCGGGACCGTAGCAGGATCTGGGGCGTTCGGACATGATTTTTTGGCCTAACCGTGCGGCATGCGCCCCGTCCGCTGCCGCATCTAGCCTCGACCACGTGCGGTTCCTCGACCGGATCGACCGCGGCGCACTCGCCGCCCTGCTGGACCGCGACGAGTATTTCTGGCTCGATCTGGACGCCCCGAGCGATGCGGACGTCGACACTCTCGACGATCTCTTCCACTTCCACCCGCTCGCGCTGGAGGACCTGCGCAAGAAAGGACAGCGGCCGAAGCTCGAGGATTTCGGCGACTACATGTTCCTCGTCTACTACGGGGCTCAGGACCCCGACGGCGGGGCCGGGATGGGGCTGGAAGAGGTCCACGCCTTCATCAGCGGGAGCTATCTCGTCACCGTCCACGACGGCGACTGCGGCGCCCTCGACGAAGTCCGCAAACGGCTCGACGCGCTGCCGCCGAGCTCCGAGCAGTTCGTCGTCTACCGCGTCCTCGACGCCCTCACCGACACCTTCTTCCCGCTGCTCGAGAGCCTCGAAGACCGGCTCGAACAGCTCGACGAGGAAATCTTCAGCCACCCCTCGCCCGACCACCTGCAGCCATTGACCGAACTGCGCCGGGACCTCGTCGATCTCGGACGGGTGGCGACGCCGCAGCGCGACATGCTTGCCCGCCACATCGACGACATCCTCGAAGTGCCCGGCCTGCAGGCCGACTCGCGCAACTACTTCCGGGACGTCTACGACCACGCGATCCGCATCTCCGACCAGATCGACGCCTACCGCGACCTCCTGCTGGGCAGCCGCGACGCCTACCTCTCGGTCACCTCCAACCGCCTCAACGAGATCACCAAGCAGCTGACCGTGGTGGCGACGATCTTCCTGCCGCTCTCCTTCGTGGTCGGCTTCTTCGGCCAGAACTTCGGTTGGTTGGTGCGGAACATCGGCAGCGCGGCTGACTTTTGGGTGATCGGCGCGGGCAGCATGGCGCTCTCGCTGCTGATCCTGTTCGTCTGGCTCCGGCGCTCCTCTTACGCCTAGACGCGACTACTTGGAAATATTCAGTACGGCTGCCAATATCCGGTAATGCCCGGCAAGAAGCTGCTTCCCGTCGCCTCCGTTCTCCTCGCGCTCGCCCTCGCCGCTCCGGCCGCGGCGGGTGCCGTCCAGGCCTCGCCGCTCTCGCCGCGGCTGGTCGTGCTCTCCTCGCCGAAGGTGCGCTCGCTCGGGGCGGCCAGGCAGTCGCGCCGGGTCGGCCTCACGCCGTCGGGCGCCGGGAGCCTCCTGCGGCACGGGAACCGCGTGGTCGTGAACGTCCGCTTCGCCGGCGGCGCGGCCTCGAGCACGGAAGCGCTGAAGGCCGCAGGCGCCGACGTGATCGCGGTCAGCCCCGAACTCCAGACGGTCACGGTCGCGGCGCTGCCGGGCCAGCTGCAGAAGGTGGCCGCCGTGGCGGGCGTCGAGGGCGTGCAGGAAGTGATCACGCCGCTCACCTTCGCCGCCGCCACCTGTCCGCAGGGTGCGGTGGTCAGCGAGGGCGACCGCCAGCTCGAAGCAGCCCGCGCCCGCAACGACTTCGGCGTCGACGGGGCCGGCGTCACGGTCGGCATCCTCTCCGACTCCTTCAACCAGTGGAGGGGCGCGCCGGCCTCCGAACCGGGCGACGTCGCCACCGGTGATCTGCCCGGCCCCGGCAACCCCTGCGGCTTCGAACGGTCGGTCAAGGTCCTCACGCCCTTCATCCCAGGCGCCTACCCGGAACCCGGCGAGGAACCGGAAAACCCGCCGGAACCGGGCGAAGAATCGGCCGACGAGGGACGCGGCATGGCGCAGATCGTCCACGACCTCGCGCCGGGCGCGGATATCGACTTCGCCTCCGCCTTCAACGGCGAACTCGCCTTCGCCAAAGGCATCCGCGACCTCTATAACGAAGGCGCGCGGGTGATCGCCGACGACGTCGCCTATTTCAACGAGCCCTTCTTCCAGGACGGCCCGATCGCCGATGCGGTGAACGAAGTCGTCGCCGGTGGCGCCAACTACTTCTCCTCGGCCGGCAACGACAACCTGAAGGACGCCAAAGGCCGCAACATCGGTTCGATCGAAGCGCCGGAATTTCGCGAAACGGGATGCCCCGCGGCGCTCCCCGCCTATTACGAAACCTGCATGAACTTCAACCCCGAACCGGGCGAAGAAGACAACACCTGGGGCGTGACGCTGGAAGAAGGCGCACCCCTCTACGTAGACCTGCAGTGGGCGCAGCCCTGGGGCGGGGTCACCACCGACCTCGACATGTTCGTGCTGAACGAAAAAGGCAAACTCGTCGGCGAAGCGTTCAACACGCCGAACACCGAAGCGGGCCGCCAGCAGCCCTACGAGTTCGTCCCCTATGAAGGCGGGATCGAAGAAGGCACGGAAGAAGAAGAAATGCAGGTCGTGATCGCCCGCTGTGACGTGGCATGCGGCGAAGAACGCGCCGAAGAAGAATTCGAACCGGGCGTCAAACCGTACGAAGGGACGGTCGGTGGAGACGACGGCACGCCGCGCCTCAAGGTCGCGATCTTCAACAACGGGGGCGGCGTGACCGCGTCGGAGTACCCCGAATCGAAAGATGGCGACATCGTCGGCCCGACCATCTTCGGCCACACCGCCGCGGCCTCCGCGGTCAGCGTGGCGGCGATCAACGTCGGCACCAATGAAGAACCGGAGCCCTACTCCTCGCGCGGCCCGGTGGTCCACCTCTTCGGCCCGGTGAGCGGGACCGCGCCGGCGCCGCCGATCGGCGAACAGGTGATCGCGAAGCCGAACGTGACCGCCAGCGACTGTGGCTCGACCACGTTCTTCTACGGCTTCAGCGAAGGTGGCTTCCACTTCTGCGGCACCTCGGCGGCGGCCCCGCACGCGGCGGCGGTCGCGGCTCTGATCCGCTCGGCGAACCCGGGCGCGAGCAACGCCCAGGTGCGCGCCGACCTCGAAGCGACGGCGCGGCCGGTCGGCAGCGTCGCCGGCGGCTTCTTCGGGCCGGACGCGATCGGCGCCGGACTGGTCGACGCGAACTCCGCAGTTTCAGCCTTGATCGCCCCGCCGGTGGTGACGGTCAGCGGGCCTGGCTCACCGAGCATCCTGAATCCACCGACGTTTGGCTTCACGGCAAACCGCCGCTCGACCTTCACCTGCTCGTTGGACGGTGCCCCGGCGGTGTCTTGCGTCTCGAGCTATACGCCGCCGGCGCCGCTTTCCATCGGCAGTCACGAATTCAAGGTGACGGCAACCGACGTCGCCGGCCACACCGGCAGCGGAACGTACAAGTTCGCAATCGAAAAGACGGCGACGCCGTTACCGGTGGTGACGTTCACCCGGCATCCGAAGAAGGTCGTGAAAACCCACAAGAACTCGGTGAGGCTGGAATTCGCGCTCCTGTCGAGCGCCTTTACGAAGTCGACCTTCCGCTGCAAGATCGACAAGGGTGGCTTCAAGCCCTGCAAGGCGAACTTCTCAGCGAGGTTCAAGGTTGGCAAGCACGCGGTCTCGGCCGAGGCGATCGATTCGGCGGGCACGGTCGGCAAGCCAACGACCTTCAAGTTCCGGGTCGTAAAGGTTGCCCCGAAACACCATCACAGGCACCACCGACGCACGCGGGCGCCCAGGACAGGCGCCCGCTAAAGGACCTGCCGGGGAGGCCGATACCGTCCTTGGATGCCCGGTAGGTCCAGGCGCGCAAAGTCACCCCTTGCCCTCGCACCGCTCGCCGCGGTGCTGGTCGCGCTCGCCCTGCTGCTGCCCGCGCTGGCGGGCGCCGAGACGCCGGCGCTGAACCTCACGAGCTCCTCGGCGCTCTCGCCGGAACTCGAAGCGCTGGCGACCCCCGCCGTGCGCTCGCAATCGCTAGCGGGCCAGGCGGAAGCGCTGGGCCTGCCGAGCGAAGCTGACGGCGGCATGGTCCGCGACGGCGGCCGGGTGGTCGTCGAAGCGCGCTTCGCCTCCGGGGCGGCCGCCGCGACCGAAGCGGTGAAGGCGACCGGCGCCAAGGTGCTGAACGTCAGCAGCCGCTACCAGACGCTGGTGCTCTCGGTCGCGCCCGCCGACCTGCCCGCGCTCGCCGCGGTCCCCGGCGTCACCTCCGTGACCCCCTCGCTGGCGCCCGAAGTCGCCGCGCTCGGCGGTGCCGAAACGGCGGCCATCGCCTCCAACGGCCTCTGCGAAGGCGGCTCGGTGATCTCCCAGGGCGTCGAACAGCTGAACGTCGCCGCCGCTCGTGGCGCCTTCGGGGCGCGTGGGGCGGGGCAGACGATCGGCGTCATCTCCGACTCCTACAACGAGGCGACGACCAGCGCCGGCCTCCCTATCCCGACCAAAGCCCACGAAGACGAACTCACCAACGACCTGCCCGGCAAGGCGAGCACCTGCAGCGGCCAGGCGCTGCCGGTGAACGTGATCGCCGACGACCCGATCAATGGGGAATCGCCGCCGACCGACGAGGGCCGGGCGATGTTGCAGGCCGTCCACGACCTGGCGCCGCACGCGAAGCTCGCCTTCGCCACCGGCGAACCGGCGGAAATCTCCTACGCCGAAAACATCAAAAAGCTGGCCGCGCCGGTCAGTCAGGGCGGCGCCGGGGCTGACGTGATCGTCGACGACCTCGCCTTCCCGACCGAACCGTTCTTCCAGGATGGCCCGGTCGCCGAGGCCGTCCGCCAGGTGAGGGAAGAAGGCGTCCTCTACTTCGCCGCCGCCGGCAACGACAACCTGATCAACGCGGCGGGGGACGACATCGCCTCTTGGGAAGCGCCGGCGTTCCGCGGCGTCGGGACGTGCAGCCCCGCGGTCGACGCGGCGCTGAGTGGCGGCCTCGCCGAAGAAGGCCTCGGGCCCTACGAACCGGACTGCATGGACTACGACCCGGGCGCCGGCGTCGACAGCGAATTCGGGATCACGGTCGAACCGGGACGGGCACTGTCGCTCAACCTGCAGTGGGCGGAGCCGTGGTTCGGGGTGAAAACCGCGCTCTTCGCCTTCCTCGTCGCGGGCACCGGCGGCGAAGAACAGATCCTCACCGGCCAGGGAAACACCGCCCTGCCCGTGCGCCCGCAGATCCGGATGGAATGGAAAAACCCGAGCCCCACCGCGCAGACCGTGCGCCTCGTCATCGCCCGCTGCGCCGGGGCGAAATGCAACCCGAAAGCGAGCGCGACCGCGAACCCGCCGATCAAAATCGCGATCACGCAGGACGGCTCCGGCGTCTCGGAAATCGAGTATCCGAAATCCGCCGGCGGCGACATCGTCGGCCCGGTGATCCTCGGGCATCGCGGCTCGCGCTACGTGACCACGGTCGGCGCGGTCAACTTCCAGGAATCGAGCACGGCGCCGAAAGCGCCGGAGCCCTATTCCTCACGCGGCCCGGTCACCCACTACTTCGGGCCGATCACCGGCACTACGCCCGCCGCGCCGCTGGGCTCGCCGGAAGTGATCCAGAAGCCCGACATCACCGCCACCGACTGCGCCTCGAACACCTTCTTCGGGATCCTCGCCAAAGACGGCTGGCACTTCTGCGGCAGCTCGCAGGCGGCCGAGCACGCGGCCACGATCGCCGCCCTGATGCGCCAGACCGCCCCGCTCGCGACGCCGGCGAAAATCCTCTCGGGCCTGGAGAGCTCGGCGACCAAATTCACCACGATCACCTCGCCCGATGCGGTCGGCGCCGGGATGGTGAACGCGCTCGCGGCGATCAAAGCGGTCGGCGGCACGCCGGTTGAAGACCCGCCCAGCCACGTCGTCGAATCGGTCGAAGAAGAAGAAAAGGCCGGAGCGCCGAGCGTGAAGATCACCAACGGCCCGGGTGCGCTCTCGAGCAACAGCCGCCCGACCTTCGAATTCACCTCGACCCGCCCGGTCACCTTCACCTGTCAGATCGACGGCGGCGCGCCGCAACCCTGCGCCTCGCCCTACGTCGTCCCGGCGAAACTTGCCGAAGGCAACCACGGCTTCGTCGTCACCGGCAAGGACGCGCAGGGGCGGACCGGCTCGAGCGGCGTCTACGGCTTCGGCGTCGACACCAAGACCCCGATCGCCAAGTTCGCCCGCCATCCGAAGAAGGTGGTGAAGACGGGCAAGCGCAGCGTCGTCGTCAGCTTCCGCCTGACGGCGAGCGAGTCACCGGTGACCTACTACTGCCAGTTCGACAAAGAACCGCTGCGGATCTGCCCGGCCAAGTTCAAGCACCGCTTCAAAAAAGGCAAGCACGCGGTGCGGGTGCGGGCCAAAGATCAGGTCGGCAACATCGCCGAAAAGCCGACCGTCTTCCACTTCCGCGTCAAGGAACTTCCTCCGAGGGCCCGGGCGAAGAAGTAGCACCGTCCTCGTCGGTGGCGCCGGAGCGCTTGATGATGAAGTGGGCGCCGAAGAGCAGGACGAAGACGCCGACGATCGCGCCGATCACCGCCGGGTCGGTGAAGCGCATGCCTTCGAGGCGGGTGCCGAGGTAGACGGCCAGCGCGGTGATCGGCAGGAAGCCGACCGCGGTCGTCCAGCAGTAGCGGGCGAAGGGGACCCGGGCGGCGCCGGCGGCGGCGGAGATCAGGCTGAAGGGGACGATCGGCAGTAGGCGCAGGGCGATCAGCAGGGTGACGCCGCCGCGTTCGACCATTCCCTCGAATTTGGCGAAGCGCGCGGCGCCGAACCAGCGGTCGAGGAGCGGCCTCGCCACGCCGGTGCCGAACCAGTAACAGACGATCGCCGAGAGCATCCAACCCGGGATGACGATGGCGAGCCCGCCCCAGAAGCCGTAGGCGAAGCCGGCCGCCGCGTTCACGATCTCGGCCGGGTAGGGCACGACCGAGTGGATGATCGCGAGGCCGGTGATGATCAGCGGGCCGGCCGCGCCGAGCGACTTGATCTGCGCCCGCACTTCCGAGGTTTCGCCGTGGACGGCGGCAACGGCGGCGTGCCGCAGGGCGGGGATGAGGGCGACAAGGGCCGCCAGCAGCAAGACCCCGCCGACCGTCAGCCCGATCTCCAGCCAGGGAATGCCCGCGCGCTCTCTTTTCTGCTCGGGCATCGACGGAGCCTTCCACACGGCGAGGGTCGGCAGTCGGAGGGGCCGAGGCGCGGCGGCTAGGCCGGCATCTCGCCGCGCAGGCGCGGGGCGAGCCCGGAGTGGCGGCTGCTGCTTTCGCCGCGGCTCACCGCCTGGCCCAGGGCCGCCGAATCGCCGACCAGGACGCAGTTGCGCCGGGCTCGGGTGATCGCGGTGTAGAGGAGGGGGCGGGTCAGCATCCGGGTGTGGGAGCGGTGGCAGACGGCGACGACCACCGGCACCTCGCAGCCCTGCGCCTTGTGGACCGAGATCGCGTAGGCGAGTTTCAGGGTGACGGTCTCCGAGTAGGGGATCACCAGCGTGCCGCCCTCGTCGGTGTCGACGACGATCTTTTCTTCGTCGCGGTCGTCGCGGCGCAGGAAGACGATCGAGCCGTTCATCAGTCCCAGCTCGTGGGAGTTGCGGGTCTGGATCAGCCGGTCGCCGACCCGGAAGCGCTCGCCGATCGCCTTCTTGCCGTCCGGGTTGAGGCGGGCCTGCAGGCGCTCGTTCAGCGCGTCGATCCCGACCGGCCCGCGGTACATCGGGGCCAGCGTCTGCACCTCGCGGATCGGGTCGACGCCGAAGCTCTCCGCCGCCCGCTCGGCGACCACCTCGACCACCGTCTCCAGCGCCCGCTCCGGCGACGGGCGCTCGATGAAGAAGAAGTCACGGTCCTGCTCGGGGCCCGGCTCGAGGTGGGGCATGCGCCCCTGGTTGATCTCGTGGGCGGCGGTGGTGATCATCGACCGCGCCGCCTGGCGGAAGATCTGGGTGAGGCGGACGACCGGCGCCGCCCCCGAGTCGATCAGGTCCTCGAACGGTTTGCCCGCGCCGATCGGCGGCAGTTGGTCGGCGTCGCCGACGAAGACGATGTGGGTCGTCTCGGCCAGGCCTTCGAGCAGCACCTCGGCGAGGCGCAGGTTCAGCATCGAGGACTCGTCGACGATCACGAGGTCGACCGGGAGCGGCCGGCCGGGGCCGAAGCCGGGGTCGCCGCCGGGGACCCATTCGAGCATCCGGTGGATCGTCTGCGCCTCGTGCCCGGTCGTTTCCTGCAGGCGGCGCGCGGCGCGGCCGGTCGGCGCGCAGAGGGCGATCTTGACGTCGGCATCTTCGGCGGCGGTGACGATCTCCTTGGTGGCGCGGGTCTTCCCGACGCCGGGGCCGCCGGTCAGCACCGAGATGCGCGACCCGAAGGCGCCCCGCACGGCCGCCCACTGCTCTTCGGTGATTTCCTCGTCCGGAGCGCTCTCGTCCGGCTCGTGTTCGAGGAAGGCCGGCGCCGCCAGCCGCCGCGCCAGCGTCCCGGCCACCGCGCGCTCGCTTTCGAGGGTCAGCTCGCGGTAGACGCGCCCGTCGTCGTTCACCAGCCCGCGGGCGCTCTCCAGCACCGCCGGGTCGGGGACGAGGCCGATCAGCTTCGCCGTGCGCGCCGCCAGCTCCTCCATCGGGAGGAAGCTGTTGCCGCTGTTTTCGGCCTCGCGCAGGACGTAGACCGCCGCCGCCTGCGCCCGTTTGTCGGACTCCGGCGGCATGTCGGCGGCGAGGGCGATTTTGTCGGCGCGGGCGAAGCCGACCCCCTCGACCTCGGTCAGCCGGTAGGGGTCCTCGTGCAAGATCACCAGCGAGCGCTCCGCGTAGCGCGCGTGGATCGGCGCCGCCAGGTGGGCGAGCCCGTGGGGCGCGAGCTGGACGTGGAGCTCGCGCACGGCGCGGCTCTCGTGCCAGGACTGGGTCGCCGCCGCGGCCTGGTCGACGCTGACGCCCTTCAGCGCCTGGAAGGTCCGCTGCGGATCGGCGGCGATCACCTGCATGACCTCCTCGCCGTGCTGGTCGACCAGCCTCTCGGCGCGCTTCTTGCCGATGTGGCGCAGGGTGGAGAGGTAGGCGACCTGGCCCTCGCGGTCGGCGGGGTCGAGCGGCAGGGCGCCCTGGGCGCGCAGCTGGCGGCCGTAGCGGGAGTGCGTCTGCCACTCGCCGCTCACTTCGGCGCGGTCGCCGGGACCGAGGTGGGCGACCGGCCCGACCAGCGCGAAGCCGTCGCCGCCGTCGGCCTCCTGCACCTCCAGCACCGCGTAGCCGTCGTCTTCGGCGCGGAAGATCACGCCGAGCACCTCGACCGTGCCGGTATAGGAGGCGGCGTCGGCGTCGAAGAGGGTGGCGGAGCGCATCACCCTCCCAAAGCTAGCCGGCGGCGAGGCGGGACCGGGGCGGTGTACCGTCGGGGCAGTGCCGAGCTGGGGAGAAATCGAGCAAATTGCGCCGGAGCTGGCGGGTTATGCCCGCGCTCTGCTCGACGCGCACGTCCATAAGACGCTGGCGACGGTGCGCGCCGACGGCTCGCCGCGGGTCAGCGGCATCGAGGCGAAGTTCATCGACGGCGAGCTCTGGTTCGGCTCGATGCCGGGCTCGCGGAAGAACGCCGACCTCGCCCGCGATCCCCGCTTCGCCCTGCACAGTGGCTCGATCGACCCGCCGGACTGGGAGGGGGACGCGAAGGTCGCCGGGGTGGTCGAGGACGTCGAGGATCCGGTCCGCAAGCGGGCGATCTTCAACGCGATGGGGGCGGATCCGGAGCAGATCGGGCTCGACTCGAAGCTCTACCGCTGCGACGTGCGCGAGGTCGCGGTGACGCGCCTCACCGAGGCGAAGGACGAACTGGCGATCGACTTCTGGAGCGAGGCGGGCGGAGTGCGCTCGCTGACGCGGAAATGACCGACGCGCCGCCGCCCGAGCGCGAGCTGCCCTGGGTCGACGAGCACGAGATCGAGCTGGACGCGACGCCCGCGGTCGTCTGGCCGGCGCTGCTGCGGACGGTCGAGCGGATGACCGCGGGGCGGGGGGCGCCGGCCTACGCGCGGGCGGTCGGGTGCGCCGACACCGAGGCGGGCGGGCCGCGGCCGCTCGAGGTCGGCTCGACCGTCCCCGGCTTCCACATTTCCGAGCTGATCGGCGAGCGGCTGCTGGTCCTGCGCGGCTCCCATCACTTCTCCGACTACGCGCTGGTCTTCCGCCTCGAACCGCTGGGCGGGGTGCGGACGCGGATGATCGCCGAGACGCGCGCCGAGTTCCCCGGCCTGCGCGGACGCGCCTACCGGGCGCTGGTGATCGGCACGCACCTGCACGTGCTCGTCGTCCGGCGGGTGCAGCGGGGGGTGGCCCGACGGATCGAGCGCGCCCCGCGATGAACGCACCGCGCCCGCCGCGCCCGCCCGTCGGCCTCTGCGACTCCTGCCGCCACCAGCGGCTGGTCCCGAACACGCGCGGCTCGGTCTTCTCGCTCTGCGAGCGCTCCCGCACCGAACCGGAGTTCCCGCGCTACCCGCGGATCCCGGTGGCGCAGTGCCCCGGCTTCGAGCCGCGCGCGTCCGAGCGCTAGGCGCGGCCGGGCATTTTCGGGTCGGGCCCGCCGATCTCGGTGGTCGCCGGCGCCGAGTAGGCGCGCCCCGGGATCCCGCCGACGATCATCATCCGGATCCCCTCCGGTCCCGACACCACCTTGCGCTTGGCGGCGGGACCGACCCGCACCATGTGGTCTTCGTCGAGCGGCATCGTCTCGCCTTCCACCTCCAGCTCGCCGCCGCCGCGCAGCGCCACGTAGACCTCCTCCTGGTCGTCGTGCGTGTGGTCGTGGCTCGGGTAGCCGTCGAAGGACGGGGGCAGGTCGATCACCTGCATCCCGAACGACTCCACCCCCAGCTCCGCTCGCGCCCGTTTGAAGCTCCCGAACAGCGCCGCGTCCATCTCGTCGATCTTCTTCACCGCGTAGTCAGGCATCGCGTTCCCCTCGTGATTTGAATACGAACGTTCGTGCTTTTATAGTCTCTGCGGATGGCCAACGCAAGTGCGACCAAGGGGGAGCAGACCCGTGCCGCGATCCTCGACCGCGCGGTCGACCTTGCCTCGGTCGAGGGGCTGGGGGGCTTGACGATCGGTCGCCTCGCGAGCGACCTGGAGATGAGCAAGAGCGGTCTCTTCCGCCACTTCGGCTCCAAGCAGGACCTGCAGCTGGCGACGGTCGGCGCCGCCCGCGACCGCTTCGTCGCGATGGTCCTCGCGCCCGCGAGCGCCGCCCCCGACGGCGCGCCCCGCCTGCGGGCGATGGCCGAGCACTACCTCGACTACCTCCACAGCTTTCCCGGCGGCTGCTTCTGGGGCGCCACCGCGAGCGAGTTCGACGACCGTCCCGGCCCGGTCCGCGACGCGATCGCCGCCTCCCTCGACGCCTGGATGGCGGAGCTGGTCCGCCAGGCGAGCGCTGCCGGGATCGGCGATCCCGACCGCTACGCCTTCGAGCTCTACGCCGTCGTCATGGCCGCCAACGCCCGTTGGCGCCTGACCGGCGACCGCGGCACCTTCGCCCTCGCCCGCGCCGCCCTGGCGCGCCTGGAGGCCGAACTGCCCTGAGCGGGGTGGAAAAGGACCCAAAGGGACGCTGCCCTCTCGGCGGCGGCCCTGGCAGGCTGTGGCCGCCGCTGAGAGGGCGGGGCTGTGGGGAGCGTGTCGGATCCGCGGAGGTATCGCGACGCGGGACGCACGCGGGTCCCACGAGAGGGTCCCGGGACTCGCAAGTCGTGACGGAGAACGTGGGAAGTTCGGGCTTCCGTGCGTGTTGCCCAACAGTCACGACCGCGCTCGCTGAGTCGAGCGCGCTATGGCGCCCCTAACTCAGCGAGCGCGTATCCGGGCCTCGATCCCGGGCCCGGAGACAGACCGAAGGTGCGCCGAAGTGTGACGTTCCCGACATCTCCCTCACCGAACCCGGGCAGGTGTGGCTTCTCTCGCACGGACCTCCGACGTAAGTCCGACATCCGCCCGCACCCGTGCCGGGTGTTTCACGAACCCCTCACGTCCTGGGCGTCTCATGGCGGTCACAGCCAGCCAGGGCCGTGTCCGAGACGCCCAGGACGCATCTAGGTGTAGATGCCGGCCACGTTGTTCCCCTGAAGCTCCCGTAGCCGCTCGATCGGCGGCCGGTGGCCGAGGGCGCCATGTCTTC
>Ga0268266_10000370_pt1 | contig 69264 bp, 72 predicted proteins | sample KBSS13metaG_FD_190356 | JGI IMG/M metagenome (GOLD analysis project Ga0268266, IMG submission 190356) | Switchgrass rhizosphere microbial communities from Kellogg Biological Station, Michigan, USA - KBS S1-3 metaG (SPAdes) (version 2) | ecosystem: Host-associated > Plants > Roots > Rhizosphere...
GTAAGTGGCCGCTGAATCGAGCACGGTGTAACCGCCCTCGCGCAACCCAGCCGTCATCAAGTCGCGCGACCGCTGGAATCGCTGCCGCATCGGCTCAAGCCAGGCATCGCCGTCATTTAGTCCGAATGCGACTGCCGCCTGTAGGTTGGGCGCAGTCGAAAAGGTCAGGAACTGGTGCGCCTTCGCGACCACGCCGGCGAGCTCCGGCGGCGCAACCATCCATCCCACTTTCCATCCGGTGAGCGAAAAGATCTTGCCGGCCGATCCGACCTTGATGGTGCGTTCCGCCACGCCGGGCAGCGAAGCAATCGAGGCGAACTTGCGGCCGTCGAGGACGATCGCTTCCCACACTTCATCGGCAATGATCGTAAGGTTGTGGTCCCGAGCAACGCTCGCAACCGCTTCCAGCTCGACGGCATCGAACAGGCGCCCGGCCGGATTGTGCGGATTGTTGAACAGGATCGCGCGCGACTTCAACGTCACGGCGCGTTCAATCATCTGGCGATCAATCCGCCACTCCGGCGGCCTGAGCGCCACCTCGACCGGCGTTGCGCCCGCCCGGCGAATCGTCGGAGCGTAGCTGTCGTAAGCCGGCGTGAAGATGATCACCTCGTCCCCGGGACTCGTCGAAGCGAGGATTGCGGAGCCCAGCGCCTCCGTCGCGCCGCTGGTCACGCAAACATGGTCAGCACTGAGACTTAGACTCTGATGTCGGTCGTAAAAACTAGCGACCGCTTCGCGAAGCGCAGGCAGACCCCGCGACGGCGCATATTGGTTCGACCCTTCCTTCACCGCCCGAGCAGCGGCGTCGAGGATCTCTTCGGGCCAGCCGAAGTCGGGGAATCCCTGCCCCAGGTTCACCGCGCCAAATTTGTTTGCGAGCCCGGACATGCGCTCAAACACGCTGGTGCCCATCGTTTCGTAAAGTCGGTTCATCGCGAGCCGCATAGCGCGGACGCTTACTGACTGCGAGCGGCGCAACCTTCACGCGTCCAAGGCATTGGCCTCAAACAATTTTTGCGAGGACCCGATGTCAGAGCGTACCGCCACCCTGTATCGAATGAAGCTGCCGACCCACGAATGCCCGTACGGCCTTCTCGCCAAGCGAATGATTGATGACGCTGGCTTCGACGTCGAGGAGCACCTGCTCACCACCCGCGACGAGGTGGAGTCCTTCATGGCCGAGCACGGCGTCGACACCACTCCGCAAGTCTTCATCGACGGCAAGCGCATCGGTGGAAGCGACGAACTCGCCGCCTATCTCGAAGAGGCCGACGCCGCCTGAGTGCCAAGCGCGGCGCTGACCCGCGCAAGCGGTTGCGCTAACGCTTCGCCGACGAGCGCGAACGCCGCGCTCGACAGCGCGACCGCGATGATCACGGCGCCCGCAAACTCGAACGCACGAGATTGCATGCGGCTTTGTTCGTGTGTGCGCGGTCGACGGCGGCGTTCGACTCCGGGGGTTACACTCAAGCGGATGGCCGGTCCGTCTGTCGCCGACAGGATCTGCTCCACCGGCAACCGATCGTTAGATTGAACGCCGGCCTTGGGACCCATACGCCACACGATGCGGCCGACAATGACATGATCGCCGTGCCGCAGTTCGATGACGCTACCCTCCGCGAACGGCCGGTTGGAATGGATCAGCGCGCCGCGCGAGGAGACGTTGAGGATACATGCGTCGCTCCAGCCCGCGCCCGTCCGCATTCGGGCGGGAAGCAGGACTCGGCGGCGCAGCTCTCGCGGCTTGTGGTTGCTGTCTCGGGTAGACATCGCTTTGAGCTAGGTTCAGCCAAGTCGCTAAGCCTTTAAGTTTCCATCCGAATTGGATGCGATTGGCCCGCTAGTGGCGCTCCTTGCCTGAGCATTGTAGCGGGACGCCCATGAGCAACGTCGATCTTGCCAACAGTGCCGCTGGAGCTGCGGTGGCCGCCTTCCCCGCCTGGTCTGCATTGGGTCCAAATGCGAGGCGATCATTGCTCAACGCAGCGGCCGATAGTCTCGAAGCGCATGCGGACGAATTCGTTGCCGCGATGCGCGACGAGTTGCGGGCGTCCGAACCATGGGGCCGATTCAACGTTCAGCTCGGCGCCGGAATGATCCGGGAGGCCGCGGCACTCACGACGCAGATCGGCGGCGAGGTCATCCCCTCGGACAAGCCGGGCCTACTCGCCCTCGCGTTGCGCGAGCCGGTCGGTGTTATTCTCGGGATCGCGCCCTGGAACGCGCCTGTCATCCTCGGCTGCCGAGCGGTCGCGACACCTCTCGCCTGCGGCAACACCGTAGTGTTTAAGGCATCGGAACGCTGCCCGCGAACTCACAGCCTGATCCTTCAGGCCTTTACGGCCGCCGGTTTCCCCGAGGGTGTCCTCAACCTGGTTACGAACCGGGCAGATCATGCCGCGGAGGTCGTCGGCGCGCTGATCGATCATCCCGCAGTCCGCCGGATCAACTTCACGGGATCGACCGCGGTCGGGAGAATCATCGCCCACCGTGCGGCCGAAAATCTGAAGCCCGTGCTGCTCGAACTTGGTGGAAAGGCGCCGCTGATCGTGCTCGAGGACGCCGATCTCGACGAGGCGGTGAAGGCTGCGGCGTTCGGCGCCTTCATGAACGCCGGGCAGATCTGCATGTCGACCGAACGGATCATCGTTGTCGAGGCGGTTGCTGACGAGTTCGCGGAAAAGTTTGCCGGCAAAGCGGCATCAATGCCGGCGCCTGCCGTCGGAGACCTGGTCGACGGTGAGGCGCAGGCTACCTTCCAGGTTCTAGTAGAGGATGCGCTCGCCAAAGGTGCGGCGCGGCTTGGCGATGGCCCGGCAACCGTAATCGATCGCGTTGCTCCGTCGATGCGACTGTACCGCGACGAGAGCTTCGGGCCAGTGGTCGGGATCATCCGGGTTGCGGACGAAGAAGAGGCAATTCGGGTCGCCAACGACACAGACTACGGTCTCTCCGCCTCGGTGTTCACACGAGACACAGCGCGCGGACTCCGGGTCGCACGCCGGATCCGGTCGGGGATCTGCCACATCAATGGTCCCACGGTGCAGGATGAGGCGCAGATGCCGTTCGGCGGAACCGGAGGTTCGGGATACGGGCGCTTCGGCGGAAAGGCCGGCATCGAAGCGTTCACCGAATTGCGCTGGATCACGATTGCCGGAGAGCCCGGTCATTATCCCATTTAGGGTTCAAACCAATTTCGGGCCTCACTCCAAACGATACCGCGCTGAGCAAAGTGAGGCTGCAAGGTCACGACCAGAAGCTGAATTTGAACGGGTTGAGCCGAGGACTTGTTGGCGAGCAACCCGCCCGCTAAACCGGCTCCGAGGATCGATGTTAGGAAATTAGCTGTTTTGATCAGTAACTTACGCCAGAGGCTGGAAGCGTTGAGTGGCGCCAGCATGAACGCCGGCACGAAGACGTTCGTTGCGGTGGCTCTATCGGTGACGTTGTTGAGCGGGTGCGCCATGTCTGTGGGCCCGTCGCGCAAAGCCATCGAGAACGCGCCGACCGATCCTGGCCAGTATGGCATTCGCGTCGTCGATCTCGACGCCAATACAGTGGCTCGGACGAACGTCGCGCCCGTCGACGGCAACTTCGCCCAGAATATCGGTGACGCGGTTCCGGTCGGGACTCGCGTCGGCGTCGGCGACGCACTGGAAGTTACAATCTGGGAAGCGGCACCAGCCGCTCTGTTCGGCACCGCGAACCTCGGCGGGATCAATGCCGACGCGGGTTCCGGAATCAACTCAACGATCCAGGCCAGTCGTCCCAATGCACTCCCGGAAATGGTCGTCGGGCCGAATGGCACAATCTCTGTACCATTTGCCGGTCAGGTCCCTGCCGCTGGCCGCACGCTGCGCGAGATTGAGCAGGAGATCGTGCGCCGTCTGAATGGCCGGGCGCACATGCCACAGGCCATCGTCCGCATCGCCCGCAATGAAACCAAGACCGTTGCCGTGCTGGGAGATGTAAAGGCTCCGCAGCGGGTTTCGCTGACGCCGCGCGGCGAACGGTTGCTCGACGCCATCTCGCAGGCTGGTGGCACCAGCGAAGCGCTCGACCGGATGACCATCCAGATCACGCGCGGGGCCGTTACCCAGCGAATGGCTGCGCGCGACGTCATTCGTGACCCGCGGCAGAACATCATCCTGCAGGCGGACGATGTCATCACGACTTTCTACCAGCCCTACAGCTTCACCGTCCTGGGAGCGGCCGGCAAGAACGAGGAAGTGCGGTTTGAGGGCGTCGGCATAACGCTCGCCCAAGCACTGGGCCGCGTCGGCGGACTTCAGGACAATCGGGCCGACCCGCAAGGCGTTTTCCTGTTTCGATGGGAAGCCACTCAAGTCGCGGGCGTTGCTCCGGCCGGCACTCCTCTTAGCCCCGACGGACGTGTTCCAGTGGTCTACAAGGTCGACATGAAGCAACCGGAAACCTTCTTCGCTGCGCAGAAATTCCAAATGCGCGACGGGGACGTGGTCTACGTGTCCAACTCACGCCTCGCCGACCTGCAGCGGTTCGTAGGCATCTTGAGCTCTTCGATCCTGCCCGTAGCGACCGCACGAACCGTCCTTCCGTAAGGGAGGTGCCTAACAGCACGTCATTGCTGCTCGATGTCACCCGGCTCATCTGGCGTCGCTGGTCGGGCCGTGCCGCGACCGGCATCGACCGCGTTTGCCTCGCTTATCTCGAACATTTCGCGGCGCACTCGCAAGCGGTCGTGCAGCACCGACTGTATCGGCGGGTCCTGAACCGGAAAGCCTCGGCAGCGCTCTTCGGGCTTCTGGCAAATTGGGATCGTCCGTTCAGGGCCGGCTTCATCGCCTGGGCACTTCGCTACGGATGGCGATTTGATCGGTCTGGCCGAGAACGGCGTTACCTCAACATCGGCCACACGGGACTGGACGACCCGGGGCTGCAGACTTGGGTCGAGAAAGCAGCCGTGCGGCCGATTTATTTTGTCCACGACCTTATTCCGATCACTCACCCCGAATTCTGCCGAGACGGGGAGAGTCGCCGCCATCGCGGACGCATGCTGACGGTGCTCAGGACCGGTGCTGGAGTGATCGGAAACAGTCAGGCCACGATCGACGAGCTTGAAGAATTCGCTCGCTCTGAAGGCGTCCCGTGCCCTCCCGCGGTAGCCGCGTGGCTGGGAATGTCGCCGCTTCCGCACACCTCAGGATCCGGCGTTTCCAATCAAGCTACATTCGTCACGGTCGGCACGATCGAGGGTCGCAAGAACCACCTGTTCCTACTGCAGTTGTGGGCTAAGCTCGGTGAGCGACTTGAGTCCAAGACACCGCAATTGCTGGTTATCGGTCAGCGGGGATGGAAGTCTGACGAGGCGATCGACCTTCTTGAAAGCGGTGAGGGTCTGAAGGATCACGTCGTCGAAATTGGCGGCTGTGATGACCAGACGCTGGCGAACCATCTAGTTAAGGCTCGCGCACTTCTTTTCCCGAGCCTCGCCGAGGGCTTTGGCATTCCACTCGTCGAGGCTCTGGAGCTTGGAACACCTGTCATCGCGAGTGACCTCCCTGTCTTTAGGGAAATTGGGCAAGGCGTGCCCGAGCTTCTCGATCCTCTGGATGCGACCGCGTGGGAGCGAGCAATTCTAACTTATGCCGATGCTCACGCCCCTGCCCGGCGAGCTCAGCTTGATCGGATGAAGCAGTTCCGTGTTCCGACCTGGCAAGATCATTTCAAGAGGGTAGATTCCTGGTTGGCCGCGCTCTGAACGACCGGCACGCGACATAGCCGATCCGCCATACTTTCGATCAAGGTAGCGACGGCGGATTCACTCGCGAGCCCGCCCCGGACGAGACAGCGATCAACGAGTACACGGCGAAAAGCGGTGTACAGGCCGCGTTCGGGTGGCGTCGGGCTTGTCCAAAACGTGTCCAAGTGCCCTTGATGAGTGAGGCCTGGCATATCGTAGATAGCCTCACCGATGGCGCACACGGGAGTGTTCTGGGCCAAGGCCAAGGTTGCCGACGTGCTGTTCACGCAAACCAGCCCCCGCGCTCCGCGCACCATTTTGTCGAGGTCGCCCCCATCAACGTAATGGAGGCGATCTTCGAGACCGAGCCGGCGAGCATGGTCCTTCACGAAGACCGACCAATTGTAGAAGCTGCAATCTAACGGATGGGCCTTCAGCAGCAGATGCACGTCATCGGGCGCGTGAGCAGCAAAACTGTTGATCACATAGCTCGCCGCACTCTGCATGTCGGGAAACGGCGAGTGAGCGCGGATTTGGAAATCGCCCGACAGTTGCAGGGGAAGGACGAATAAAGGTTTGCCCGATAGCGACCGAAGAACTTTCCTCGCCCTACGCCGCTCCTGCTTCTCACGCGCGAACTTCCAGAGCCAGCCGGCCCCTTCCAGCACAATCGAACCGGACCGGTGCGAGCGGTAATGGGGGAACATCAACCGACCGGTGACAACCGAATGATAGTACCAATAGGAATCGCGAGCGCGGCGACGAAAGCTAGCCGTGATCGGCGGGAGCTTGGGTTCGGGACCCAGGCGCCGAGCTTCCTGGCGGAACCATCTCTTGTCGCGGCTCAGGGTCGAGCGGGCATTCACTCCCTCGGGCTCGAGCGTCATCCAGTGCGGACGCAGGTAGCCCTCTTCCAGCACATGCGTGCGCACATTACGGCCGAGCGCCAACCCGTGCGCAGAGACATGGTAGGCACGGCAGTCGCCGAAAAGCACAATGTCGGTGATCCGGCGGTCGCGAATGAACTTGTCGAAGAACACCGGCCACTCCGAGAAACGACCTCGGAAATTCACCGTTGCGTCGTGCCAGTCCCGCGCGTCCCCGCCGCTGAGATTGATCCGATAAACAGGAAAACCCTTGGCGGCGATCGCAGCGCCCAATTGACGAAACATCGGCCCCGGCGGCCCCTGAAGGAATAGGAAGGCGCGCTTTTCCGGGGACGCGTTCGCCCGAATCTGGCGCGACAAAGTCGTCGCGGAAGTCCGGAACTGCGACGCAGAACTGAGGTTCGGGGTCGGCTTGTTCACCGTGACACTCCCCGGAAACGCCGCATCAGCTTGCCGTGAAGCCGACGCAAACGAACCACCGCACCAACGTTCTCAGCGGCACTGTTGGTTAGCCGCTCGACGACAATCTCTGCCGGGCAAGGCAAGCCGGTCTGCGGATCGAGGTAGCGTGGATAGAGAAGCAAAGCGGCAGCGACGACCTCGTCCAGCGATCGCTTGGCCGTACGGCGGCTCGGGACTGCGCCCTTGTCGCGGGTCAGCCCCCAGCCAGCGTAGAAGGGCGCTCCCCATACCGTGACTGCCTTATCGCGCATCAGCGCTTCGAAGCCTGCGAGCGACGTGTTGACATGAACTTCATCGACCATGGCGATCAATGAGGAGATCGACTGGCTCCCTACGATCTTATCGGCGAATTCGAGGCAGGCACGCTCTTCGATGGCGCCCTTGCGATGCCCGGCGAGCACGTCGGGATGCGGCTTATAGAGAATATATGCTTCAGGGGCATCCTGTCGCACGCGCTTTAGCAGATCGAGGTTCGAGAGCCCGTTGCCACCCGTAATGACCGATCGGTCGTCTTCCACTTGGCCAGGAACGAGTATGTGCCGGCGCTCCCCGGCCGGGCGTTTGAGGGTGGCCGCGCCCTGCTCATACTTCCCGAGACCCGCTTCGACTATGACAGCGCGCAATTGACGTGCGCGCTCAAGCACCTCTTCATTGAAGCTTCCGCCTTGAAGCAGGTTCTCCAGTTCGCTCGGCTGTTGCGGGTCAAAATAAGCGCCGAGGCGATCCACGGTGATCGAGAGCGGCGGAACGCAATCGGCGCCCAGACCGTGCGATCTAAGGAAGCCATCCTCCACCTCGACCATTGGCACGCCAGCGTCGGCCAGGCTCTTGACCTCGGCGGCGGGGCACTTCGACAGCCAAGCAGCAACCGGCCTGTCAGGTGGGAAATTGGCGACAGAGGTCAGAAAGGCGACCGGCCGATCTCCTCCCCAAAGTAAGGGCGCAACATTCGCCTGCTTCCAAAAGGCGAAACCAACCGCTCCTCCAAGGTCGCGGTTGGAGTCGATGAGGCGACGCCAGAAACCGCAAAGGACGACCCCTTCTTCCACTGTCATCGCGGCGCTCGTGAAAGGGTTCACGAGGGTCGCGCTGCCAAGTCGGTAAAGGGAGGCAGCTGTCGTCTCCACACCGAGGCGCTCGAGGACACCGTCTTTCCCAACGGTGTAAACGGGGACCTTGAGAATAGCGGCGATGGCGCATGCGTCGTCATCGCGCTCCGCAATAAGTGCCGTAGCTCGGGCGAGCATGTGCCACGGATCGCAGTCGCGATCCCACGTAACGACAGGATTGCTACCGGCTACCTCTGCCGCTGCAGTGGGCGCCGAGATTCGAGTGAGTACGTAATTTTGAGGAAGATCGGGCTGCGCCGCCCAGTAGGTGCCACCGACACATTCCTGACGGACCATGTGCGTCAGCCGCTCGAAATCGAAATCGCGATCTGCTGGACGGGAAGCGAATTCGCTGACTTTCGCGCCGGGAAATGGAGGAATGCGCAGGAACGACGACGGCAAAGCCGAGGCGCTGCTGCGCGCTGACACGCCAGCGTCACTCTCCAAATACAATCGCCTAGCGGCAGCCACAGCCTAAGCTTTCAAATTACGCTTACGGTTCAACGCGATAGAGGGACGCATGATCGACCTCTCCTTCCCCTATCGAGCCCAAAAACCCTACTGACCGGCGCCCGACAGTCAAGCTCGCGAGTACCGGCCTGAACGCCTAAATGCTCTACGAGTGGCCGAGAGTCCGTCGATAGACCGCGACCGTGTCGTCAATACAACGGCGCCACGTGAACTGGGCGGCTCGCTCAAGTCCGCGCTGCACGGCCCCTGCCCGCCAAGCTGGGTCCGTCAGCGATGCTTCAATTGCCGCGGTGAAACCGTCAAGATCGTCAGGGTCGACGTGGCGCGCGGCGTCGCCACAAACCTCGGGTAGGCAGGAGCGGTCCGAGACGATCACAGGGACGCCACTCGCCATTGCCTCAATTGGCGGAAGCCCGAAGCCTTCGTAGATCGAGGGATATATGAAGAGAGAGGCGCCGGAATAGATGAGCGGGAGGACTGCTTCCTCGAGAAAGCCGAGGTGTTTCAGCCAGCCAGCGCCTACCGCTCGCTCGACTTGGGAGCGCAAATCATCATTCCGCCATCCACTGCCGCCGGCGAGGACGAGCGGATATCTCTCCCTGAGGGGAGCCGGCAGCCGCTCCCACGCGCACAGCAATTCGGAAATCTTTTTCCGCGGCTCAAGCGTGGAGACGCAAAGCGCATATTCCCCCGATCGCAGCCCCCATTTGGAAAGACCCACCAATTCCTTCGCTTTCCGAGGCTGGAAGACTTCGGAGACACCGAGTGGGACGGACGTGACTCTCGACGGGCTTACCGCAAACATTTCGGTCAGCTCACGCCTGACCGTCTCGGTGTCCGTTACGATGTGAGCAGCGCGCTCAACGGACCTCAGGAAGAGTCGCTCAAATTCCGCCACCCTGTCGGCCGGATGGGACTCCGGAAAGCGGAAGACGGAAAGGTCGTGAACGGTGACCACTCCCGTCTCAGCACTGTCGGGAAGGAAGTAATTCGGCCCGTGCACAAGGGTTGAGCTCAAGACTCGCTCGATTTTCCGACGTTCGAGCCAGTGCGCAATCCGGCGCAAGCGAGGGAATTTGGGCTCGTCGGCGAGGAGCGTCGACGGGTCGGCAATCAATCGCCCGCGAGCGAAGTAATTCAGCTCGCTAATCTCTGGCTTTCGAGCGAGGCCTTTGGCCAATTCCCAAGTATACCGGCCGATGCCGCCCGGTTCGGGGGAGAGTGCGTTGACGCACAACGTGATGCGCATCCGGAGCTAACCTTCGAGCATCCAGCGCAGCGTTTCCTCCAGGGGAATATGCTTCAACGGACCGATGACGCTTTCCAACCTCGCCGGCGACCCCGAGAGCACGCGGACTTCGTTCTTACGCACCAGTGATGAATTGACCTGAATTTCAGGCGCGTGGCCCGACAAGGCTGAAATGAGATCCATTACCTCGCGTATAGTGACGGCCCGACCCGAGCACACATTAAACGTTTGGCCGATCGCGGCAGATTCGGGCAGCAGGCGGATGTAGGCGTCAACTAGCGTGCGAACGTCCGAAAAATCTCGCGCTACGTCGATATTTCCAAGCTCGATCACCGGTGCCCGATCCCGTACGTGAGCAACGATCTTCGGCAGAAGGAAACTCGCCGACTGCCCGACACCGGTATAATTGAATGGCCGCGTGACGATTATCGGCAGCCGCGGCGCATAGATTCGGGCCAAATGCTCGGTGGCGAGCTTGCTGATCGCGTAGTCGTTCGCGGGAGCCGTGGGCGTGTCTTCATCGAGCTGCCCCTCCCGGCTGTTGCCGTAGACGTTGGCGCTGCTCGCCAGGAGCACCGAGCTTGGTGCCCGGCTTGCACCAGCAAGCGCCTCGAGGAGTTGGCGAGTGCCGACAACATTGGTGCGGTACATCTGCTCGACGTCTTCGTGCGCGACGAAAGCGATCGCCGCCAGATGAATGACATGGTCAGGCTGGACCACATTCACGATCGCCCGCATCGCGTCGAGATCGGCGATGTCCGCCTGATGCATCTCGGCGAGGCCCGGCACCGGCGCGTCAGGTGCCTGCGCGACGCCATGAACGTCGTGACCGAGGTCCGCTAAGGCACTGACGACATAACGGCCGGTGAAACCCGCCGCGCCAGTGACGAGCGTCCGGGTCATCCTAGAAGCTGAAGCCCGCCTCGTTACGGCGCCTGTCGGCCTCGACCATCATCCGGCACAATTCCTCGAGCGAGGTCTGCGGCTTCCAGCCGAGCTTTTCGCCCGCCTTCGCCGGATCGCCGATCAGAAGATCGACCTCGGCGGGGCGGTAAAAGCGTGGATCGACCTGCATGACCGTCTTGCCTGTCGCAGTGTCGACCGCGATTTCCTGGTCGTCCTTGCCGGAGAAATCCAGGTCGATGTCCGCCGCCTTGAACGCCATCCGGACGAAGTCGCGGACGGTTTCAGTACGGTTGGTGGCAAGAACGAAGGTGTCTGGTTCGTCGGCCTGAAGCATCCGCCACATGCCTTCGACATATTCCTTGGCAAAGCCCCAGTCGCGCTTGGCGTCGAGGTTGCCGAGCTTCACGCAATCGAGCTTGCCCTGTTTGATCTTGGCGACGCTGTCCGTGATCTTGCGGGTGACGAACTCGCGGCCGCGAAGCGGGCTTTCGTGGTTGAACAGGATGCCGCTCGACCCGAAGATGTCGTAGCTCTCGCGATAGTTCACAGTAATCCAGTGAGCGTAGAGCTTGGCCACGCCATATGGGCTGCGCGGGTAGAAGGGCGTCGTCTCGATCTGCGGAACGGCCTGAACCCGGCCAAACATTTCCGACGTGCTAGCCTGATAGAAGCGGATTTTCGGATCGACGGTCCGGATTGCTTCAAGCAGGTTCAGCGGGCCAATGCCGGTGATTTCCGCCGTCGTGACGGGCTGTTCGAACGATACGCCAACGAAGCTCTGCGCAGCCAGATTATAGACCTCCGTCGCGCCAGTCTGCTGGAGCAGGCGGATCGATGCGGACAAGTCCGTCAGGTCATATTCGACGAGATGGAGATTGGGATCGTCATGGACGCCCAGTTCCTCGATCCGCCAGAAGTTGACGGAGCTGGTCCGGCGATAAGTCCCGTAGACCTTGTAACCTTTCGACAGGAGCAGCTCGGCGAGATACGCGCCGTCCTGCCCGGTAACGCCAGTAACAATTGCAGTTTTCATTGTTCTCCGATCGCTGGACATGCAGCGCTCTTGTTTGACTGTTTGTATCTATTGTGAGTTGGGGGCCTCAAACCTTGCCAGCATGGAATCGCTCTCGGCATTTACTGAATGCATCCGCAAACTTCTGAGACCATTGGTCTCCGAAATGGCTGCCAATGTATCGAGCAAGCCGCGAGAGATCATTCGGGTCAACATCGACTTCCCAAGGCGTGTAAAGAATTTCCAGAATGGTCGGAAGGTAATCTACTGGATTACGTTCCAGCAGAATCGCGCCGATCATCGTCGGAACCTGCGTCGAGTGCAGCTTCTGATCCGGCCACATGTAAAACAGATAGAACGGAGCGCGATTCATATGCCGGTGCCGTTCAAAGGTGCATAGGTTCAAGTCATGCATCGCAATCCATCGGCCGCGCTCGATGAAGGGTAATACGCTGAGTAAGTCGATGGTAGCCCAAGGGTGCATGTGATGCCCGTCGATGAAGGCGAAATCGATCGGTCCGACGTCCCCCATCGCATCGAAGGCCAGGCGCCCCGTCAGAAGCTCGTAATTCGAAAGCAGCTCCGGAACGACCTCATTAACCACCCTCCCGGTCGGTATCGACGAGTCCAGATAATAGGTCGGCGACAAGTCGATACCGACGACCTTCCGGATATTCTCTGATCCGTTCAGGGCCTTCAGAAGGACCGTCGAACTCCATCCACTCGCGACCCCGATCTCAACCATTTTCCGAGGGCTAGCGTAATTGGCAAGCCCAGCGAGGAAACGATCATCGTAAGCCGAGATGCTGCCTGAGGCCCAAGACGGTATGTGCGCGTGAAATTCGCTGCCGATCGCATCGACGCCGCGCTTCTCGATCGCCGCCGCAGTGAGGACCCGAGGAACTTCAAGGTTGGGCATTATTGTGTCCTCGAACGCTGTCGTGAATGATCTTCGGAATGCTCATCTTTTCTGTGCCTGCAAATGATCGATGATCAACCCGATACTCTTGTAGGCTCGCCGAAACTGGCGCTGGTGCATGCGTAGCCACAGCTTGTCGAAACCGATTAAGCGAGCAAAGCGCGCGAAGGGCTTTTTGCCGGTAAATCGCGCAGGAAGCACCACAAGGTCTCTCGCAGCGTTGAGCGCATCCCCGGACTGTGCTCGCCCAGCGGGGGCAGTCGGCGGCGCCGACAGATCCGCGAGGTTGTCAGCTACCTGAGCCGAAACGATATAGATCCCAAGCAATCGGACGTCATTGCTAGGGCCGATCATCTTCGGAGAATATAATTCGACTGGCTCGAACACGATTTGAGCGTGGGCATGACCATCGCTCTCATGCCGCTGAACGGGAATTGTGAAATCGACGATGGACGGAGTAGTAGAGACGTCCAGCAGCCAGCTGTCCTGATCATTGATCCGAACGCGGACACTCCGAGTTTCCTGGCCGGACCTTGCTAAGCCCCACATTCGCAAACGCACATGGAATTCTTCACGGCTCGCCGGATAGCGGAAGACAAGCGTCGAAGTTTGTCCAACCGACCAACGGCCATTGCGTTCGGGGTTGCTCCAACCGCCTGCGCACACGGCAACGCCTTTATCGTTCGCGGCCCCCGCAAAGAACTCGACCGATTCCTTTGGAAACACCATGGGGAGCTGATCGCGTACGTGCGGCAGTCCATCCAGAATCGCGGTAATTTCGCCGACGGATTGTTCCCAAGAATACTCCGTATATTCGCTGCGGACCTTCTCCTCCGCGCGCGCCAGCGCCGCGGGGTTATCGACGTAGAAGGCGATACGGTCCAACCAGGCGCGGAAGTCGTACGGATCGACCAGGTCGGTCAACTTGGGCGCGATCTCCCGCGTCGCGGTCCTGTCAGATGCGATACAAACCTTGCCATAGGAAAGGCTTTCAGCAACCGGCAGTCCCCATCCCTCATAAAGCGAGGGATAAAGTGTTAGTAGACAGTTGCGGTAAAACCAGTCGAGATCGCGATCGTCCACGTCGCTCAGAATGTGCACGTGACGACTCAGTTTTTCGTCGCGTTTGACGGCGTCGATCACTTCGTCACCGCGCCAAAGTGGTCGGCCAATGAAGAGCAAATGCGGAGCCGCAGCGCCGCGTTCCTCAATCAGCCGTCGCCATACGTTGATCAGGAAGACGTGATTCTTGCGGAGATCGATCGAGCTCACGTAGATCGCAAAACTCTGGCCCGAAAACCGGCCTTGCAAGTCCGATACGGAAATTTCGTCCGATGCTTCGCTATCGGGATGGAGACCAGTCATATCGCCGAGGCGAAATTGAGAGATTTTCTTGAAGTACTCGCCATTGGCGATCAGAAAATCCCGCAGATCCGACCTGGTGAATTCGGAATAGACGAGGAAATCGTCCGCCACGCTCGTCATGACGCGAGCATTGTCCTCGAATTCCTGGCCTATCCCCGGTGGATAAAGGTGGGCCAGCTTCATCTGGATAAGGTCGTGGACCAAAATTGTCAGGTTAGCGCCGAGCTGCCGCTTCAGTCCCTGAAGTGCTGAAATATATTCGCGGTTTCGGATCCATGAGCCACCCAGGACCAGTATACGGCCACCCTTGGCCTCGGCGTCCGTTACTCGATGGAGTTCTCCGGTTGCCTCTAATCGCTCAAGCTCAGCCAAGTCTGCACCAACGAGGGCGATGGCCCGGCTCAAACGCACGTACGTCTTCGTGCGTGAATTCCACACAATAGGGACAACGCGATCGCGGTCCTCGGCGATTAAAGCTTCAAGAGCTCGCCGCTCGACGCGCGCTATCCCGGTCGGATTTCCGGAAGTGTGGAATGTCGTCGTGAGATCGAAATAGATCGTCGGGTTAGGATCATCGGCAACGCCACGCAGCCCCTGAGCCCTAGTCGACCCAATCTTTTCGTAGGCCTGCGCGGTTTCGCGCGCATATTTGTCCCAGTTGAAGTTGTCGGCAATGTGATTTCGCAACTCCGCACGTCGAGTTGCATCGTCGCGGGTAGAGGCAGCCTTCTCCAGTGCTTCTCGCATTGCCCCGACGTCGGCAGGATTCACATATTTCGCGAACTCGCCGAAATATTCTGGCTCAGACGACCGGTCGCTTAGGACGAGCGGAACACCTGCGGCGGCGGCCTCAAGCGCTGCCAGAGGCGCGCCTTCTGCCCAGCTTGGCAGACAGAATACGCTGGCACCTGCAAACGCCGACTTCAAAAGCGGATCGGCCGGATCGATGCGTGGAATGAAGCGCCCAAACTGGCCAGCCGCGGCACGAACGAGGTCGAGGTAGGCTTGCTTTTCGGTATGCCCGATGAAGACGACGGTCTTCCCCATCGTCTTTGCGGCGTGTGCGAGCAGGAGTTGATTCTTACGCGGCTCAATCCTGCCGACGCAAAGTATGTAGTCATCAATACCCAAGCTCTCGGCGAACAAGGCTGGATCAGCGTTCGCGAACGAACTCCCGTCAACAGGATTGCGAACGAGCGACGTTGATCGCGGCCGAGCGCCGATGTGCTCAAGGCAACGACGTTCATAATCGCTGAGCAGGATGACCTCGTCAGCGCTCTCGACACAAACTCGGACGCGTTCGTGGAAGCCTTCGAACGGCTCCCGGATCGGCAAATTCGGCTCTTGAGCGATCTCCTTAGCGATTTCCGAGAGGGCGGCATCAATCGTGGCCGGGCTATGTCCTTCCGAAAAAAGACGGGGAAGTGTCTTCGACGCAAGGTCGAGGTTAGAAAGGTTGAGGAAGATCGGCGAAAGCACCGTTGCCTTGCCAACCGCGTGCGCACGGTCGAGGACTTTGAAGCAGCTGTCCGGTGGCCAGATATTGAAGACGTGAGCGATTGAGCTCTCGTCGAAATTGTCGACATGTTCACCAGGCATTCCGGCGGCGACGCCGAGTTTCGTGAGTTCAGTCGCAGTTCGAGGTACTCGTACGGAAGGCCCGCCCAAAGCCTTGCCCTCGCTGCCGTGCGTGACCAGAGTAACCGCGAGGCCTGTATCGACCTTCGAAGAAGTCGACGCTTGGCCCGCACGTTTGCCCAGAAGCTGGTCGAATAGCTTCAGGTGCTCGTCCGCCCAGTTCTGCCAAGTTCGATCCAATACCGAAGAGCGAAGGATATCGCGCTCCTTGACGAGGCTTGAGAGTACCTCGCGAAGGGAACTCGCATTGCCGTTTTCAAACGGAATATGCGGATAGTCCGGTACCCAGCCCACGTCGGACGAAATGATGGGAACGCCACAAGCGAGCCCTTCGAGTACGGACATCGGGCCACCCTCGTAAATTGACGGCACGAGCACGTAGTCGAGGTCATTATAGAAGTCGGCCATCCGGCTTTCCGGAACCTTCATGGCGGTTCCCGGCCATCCTGAACCCGTGAAGCGCCACTCGACGCCTGGGACGTCCATGACATCAGCAACCAGAGCTTCGCCCTTGCGGCCGGTATGATAGGTTCGGCCTATGACGCCAACGCGGATCATCGGACGAAACTGTTCTAGGTCGACGCCCGGCGCGATCGTCGTAACCTTCTCTGGCGACATCCCGGATTCGATCAGCTCGCGAGCATAGCGATCCGACATGCAGACGCAGTGCTCCACCTCCTTGGCCGCCTCGAAATAACGACGCCGAGCGTTGGAGTCGTTCTCACTATGCGTGAAGAACGCCACTTCGGTTGGGCTGATCCGCCGAGATCGCGCTGAGTAATTTATGTAATATTGCAGGCGAGCCGACGTATCCGGCTCCGTTCCGTAAGTGATTTCCGTGCCGCGCTCCGCAATTTCGCGCGCGCATTTTTCCAGAATCCAACCTCGGTCCGCAATCTTGATATGTATTCGCTTGGCCATTTCGTCGAGGCGGCTCCAGTTAAAACTAAAATTGATTCGCGGGGTGAACGACTAGGAAACGAGCCTCAAGGCGGGTGTACCGCTGGCGTCACATCCCGCGTCAAAGCCGAGCTCGTTGACAAGCTTCCGGACGCAAGCGCTCCAATTCGGAAGCTTCGCAGCCGGCGGCGAAGTCGTTTTCGCCTCCCGGACAAGTGCCGTCAAATCGCGAGAAAGAGCGTCAGGAGAATCGTCGGTGAAATACTTCAGGTTGGGCAAATTCTGGTCTCGGAATACTGGCAGGTCCCGAACCAGCGCCCACCTGCGATGAGTTGCGGCCTCGACCACTGGTAATCCGAAGCCCTCGTCATATGACGCCAGAAAAACGCCCAACGAAGCTTCGTAAAACTGCGTCAACGCCTCATCGCTGACGTCTTCAAGCCACTGCAAGCGTCGTCGACGCTCCGGATGAATTCGTAGGCGCTCCTGAAGTGCGCCAGTTTTCCAACCACTTTTGCCAATAACTAGCAGTTCGAGGTTATCGCCAGTAGCCCAAAGGCGCTCAAAAGCATCGAGTGCCTTGTCATACGCTTTTCGCGGCTCAACCGTGCCGACCATCAATATCGTCGGCCGCGCGTGGAGCGAGCGCAGGATCGCTTGCACCTCTCTCGAAACGCCGGCCGAGGGAAGCGAGCCGGCGATATCTCCACTAAGGTGGAGACGTCCCACAGATATGCGATCATTTGCGGCGGTGCCCACGATCCGTCGGCGGAACTCCTGCGCAACATCATCAGAGATGCAGAGGGCCTGATCAGCGAGGCTCAAAACCGTGTCGAACCAGCGTTGAAAATGATGGCTGGTCTTTGGTTCAAACCAATCCGGCCTACTCAGCGGCAAGAGATCGTAAACTACGAAGTGCAGCGAAGCTCCCGCGTCACGCCACGCCACGAGCTGCGCCGTGTAGCAAGGAAGGTAATGAGCGGCGAGATCCAGTCCAAGGAACTTGTCACCAGGCCGAACCCCCACCGGAACTTGCGTGGGCTCCTCTCGCCGCGAAAGGAAATCGCGCGGTGCGTAGCAATAGCCATGTGTGCGACCAGCGTAGACGGGCGTCACTTCGAAGTCGGCGGAACGAAGCGCTTCAAGGTGCGACCACACGGAACGCACGACGCGCTGGATACCGGTCGCGGCGTCGTGTCGCATGATTACGGAAACATCCACAAATAGCCGCGGTAAGCCTTCACGCTCCGCGTCCCTAAATTCGCTCTGGTTTCGCTGAAGCCACACGCGACGGGTTCCAGCCCCAGCAAGACGGACGAGCGACTTCATGCAGCCTGCAAAGCCGGAGGCGGAGCATCATTATAGAAGGCAAATGCCTCGTCCAGATCGTCGAAGCTTTCCAACTTTCCGCCGCTCAGGACGTAAGCGCGGTCGCAATACTCACGAATGTACTGCGGCTGGTGCGAGACAAGGATTTTGGCCCGGTCGGCGCGCTTGCCGAACAACTCGACACGGCATTTCTCGCGAAACGTGTGATCGCCGACGGCAATAACTTCGTCGATGAGGAAACAGTCAAATTCGATCACCATCGAAATCGCAAACGCGAGGCGAGCTCGCATACCCGAAGAATAAGATTTCACGGGCTCGTGCAGATAAATTCCGAGCTCAGAAAACTCTGCGACGTAGTCTTGGGTTTGGGCCGGATTCACGCCGTAGATTCGGCAGATGAATCGAAGGTTGTCGAGCCCAGTGAGCGATCCCTGAAACGCGCCGCCAAATGCCAATGGCCAGGAAACGCTCATGCTCCTTTCGATCCGGCCGGAATCGGGCGCCTCGGCGCCACTGATCAGCCGGATCAAGGTAGATTTGCCCGCCCCGTTGCGGCCTAAAATGCCGACCTGCTCGCCACGCGAGACAGTGAGGTCCACGCCGTCGAGGACCGGCATCGGCCCGAGCCGCGTAGGGTAGGACTTGCATACGTCTGTTAGCCGGATCACCGCGGCACCACCGTTCGCGTAACCCTCGCCGTCAAAGCCAAGGCGCAGAAGGTCAGCCCGAGGTTCCACAGCAACATATAAGCCATGTCGTGGTGAGCGACGATCTGCGAACCGAAGTAGCCGTCGCGCACATACTCTACGCCGTGAACCATCGGCAAAAGCAGGACGAGATCCTGGGCCTGCCGCGGGAGAACATCCACCAAATACGCAGCACCAGACAGCGGGAAAAGCAGATAGGCCGCGGGATGCCACAGTTTTTCGACCATTTCAGACTGTTCGGACCAGGCTCCGAGCAATGTTCCGAGCGCCATGCCAAACCAGGCGAGCATGAGCCAACCGACAATGACTTTGAGGACATCTTCCGGCGGCGCGAGCCAACCAATCGCCAAGAAAAAGATGCCCAGCACAACGAAAGAAATTGTCGCCCCAGCCGCTTCAAGAAGCAGCCGAGACAGGAAGATATCAATTGGCTTGACGTTGCGGTGGTAAAGCAAGGAGAGGTTGGTCTCCAAAGCCATGACGCATCGACTTGGCATGTTTCGCCAAAGCAATACGCTAGAATATCCGGTCAGCGCAAAGGCTACGATCGGCAGGTTTGAGCCATGAACGGCCTTTAAGGCGGTCCAGATAGCGGTTACCCCAAGCGTGAACAGCATCGGTTCAACGAAGAGCCACAGAAAGCCGATGTTATGACGGCCATAGCGGGTCAAGATCTCTCGCAGAACTAAAGCCCAGATTACTCGCCGCTGAATTTGCCACGACTGGGAAATACTGGTGGCGCTTATGGCTTCCCTCCCCCTCGGCCTAGCCATGGTGCTCCCGGACCCCAGCCAGAAGAAGCTTCAAGATACCCCAGATGATAAGACCAAGCGCCAGTGTCGCGAGAATTCCGCGCAAACGCCGCGGCTCCGCGGCCTCGTCCGGCTTGTTGGCGTCCACAATGCGCTCGACGTAGGCTTGCTTGCGCAAAGCTTCGCTTTGTGCGTCCTGAAAAGCAGTCAGAGCCGCAGCTAAGCGCTTCTCCGAGAACTGCCTCTCAAGCTCCAGACGCTGATATTGAACCGCGCTATTAGAAAGCGACCTTTGGTCACCGGCAACGCGGCCCATCTGAACGTCGATCTCGCGCGCCAGTCCCGCAATTTTCGTCTTCAGTAGAGGGATCTGCGGATTGTCAGGCGCCATCTGGTTAAGCTGGAGGAGTTGCATGCGCGAGCCGATCAACTCGTCTTGCAGCTTGGAAACCATTTCCAGTTGAGCCTTGGCCTGCTCCTCTGGATCAACGACTCCTCGGCCATTTCTATATCGAGCGAGCGCGACGGCAGCATTACGATCTTCGATCTGAGCGTCGCGAACCTCTTTCTCGGCGAACTGAACCAAATCCATCCGGCCGCGCTCATTGAGGCGATTCACCAGGACTTCAGACAAATTGAGGAGCTGCCTGTTCATGCGGTAGGCATCGTCCGCGTTGAACGCCCGCACTGTCAGCGTGGTGACCGACGACGCGGTATCAAACTGAACGTTCACGCGTTTTTGATAGTAATCGAACAGATCCTCGAACGACCCATTGAGGCCCAACGGATTGAACCTGTCGAAAATCGAAATGCCGCGGTCACCATAAGCCCGTTCGACTGCATCATTTCTGTTCAAAGCACGGAGAGCATCACGCGATTGAACGTAGTTCTGGGCGGCATAAACCTCATCGCCGGACGTGGAAAATCCCGTCGATTTCAAGAGAACGCCGAGGCCCGTCATCGCGGGCTTGTCAGGACTCCGCACGACAAATTTGGACTCCGAAACATAGACATCGGAGGCGAACAACCCGAAATACAACACGGCGAGGAAGGTGGGCAGCACTACGGCAATCAAGAATAACCGGTCCGCTCGAGCAAGCCTATCGCGGACTTTCGCAGGCGACAGCGCTCGGTCGGCCCTGAACAATGGTTCGCGTATCTCCAACATCAAACTCAAACACCTTAGAAACCAAATACAGAGTCATTGTTGGAGTGCCCCTACACCCAACGAGAGTCTTTGAAAGCCTTGGCACGCGCAAGGCTAGGCTGCGATCGACTCCATGGCCGAAAGCAGTTTCTTCACTTCCTGCGAACGGCCGCGCGGCAATATCAGCAGCCTCTGCCCAGAGGCAACGATGATGAGGTCGCGCACGCCGAGGGCCGCAACCTGAAGTCCATCGCTATGGAAGTAGCAATCATCACAGTCGACGGCGGTGATCGGACCTTGCCTGGGCGATCCACCGACCAAAGCAGCGAGGGCGTCCCAGCTGCCGAGGTCAGACCACCCGGGGGACATCGGCACGACCGCGACCCGAGAGGATTTCTCCATCACCGCATAGTCCACGGACTCGCTGGGACATTCCATCAAATGCTCCAGGTTTGCCACAATGTGGCGACCCCGCCGGCCCCCTTCCTCGGCGGCGCGCTTTGCCGCAGCTCCGATGGCCGGGGCGTGAAGCATCACCTCGTCCATGAAAGTTTCGGCGCGGAACAGGAAAATTCCCGCGTTCCAAAGGTGCCTGCCATCGGCCACCATCTCCTCGGCGGCGGCCAACTGGGGCTTTTCGACAAAACGCACGACCTTATTCACGCCAGGCGCATCACTGAGATCATCGCCGCTCTGGAGGTAGCCGAAGCCAGTGTCGGGCCCAGTCGGCCGAATGCCAAAGGTGACTAGATTGCCCGCACGCGCAGCCTGTTCGCCAACTCTGACGGCAGCGTGAAACTCGACGACGTCTTCCATCAGGTGATCGCTTGGCATCACCAGCAATAGGACGTCCTTGCCGTGAACCTCCTGCGCAACGACTGCAGCCATCGCGATCGCTGCAGCGGTGTTTCGAGCGCAGGGCTCCAGAACCAGGCGTGCTTCCGCGTCATTGATGTCGAGCTCGCGATCGCAGAGTTCCGCGTGGCGTTGATTGCCGACAACAATCGGCGACGCGAATTTTTGACGGTCCAGAACTCGCTCCAGCGTGAGCTGAAACAAGTTTTTATTCCCGAGAAACGAGAGGAACTGCTTTGGCGTATCCTCAGTCGAGTACGGCCAAAGCCGGCTGCCAGCGCCGCCGCTGAGGATGACAGGAACGATCAGAGTGTTGGACGCCTCCGCTTCCGCTCCGGCCAAACGCGGGATGCAATCGTCAGTAAAACCGACGACCGCGCTCTGTTGGTCCATGCCGAAGTTTCCCGACCCCATTTCCAAGTTGCTCACCCCTGTTCCCCTAACGCTGAAACGGTCAGCGTCTTCGGCACGACGCTGTCTAACACTCGGTAAACCGAAATCTTTCCGCTGCAAAGCAAGATGTTAGTGCCACGCAGCCGTTTTTCTGCGGAATGACCGAACGCTGCCGACGATATTAAGGATTGGCGGAAGGAACATGAACTAAACATTTCCGTTACCAATCCCCGCCAACACAGCAATTGCAGTCACAAATGTGCTCTGGACGACAAACGGGAGGGACGGATATTATCTTATGTTACGATGCTCGGCTCCCGAACCGTGTGTTGCCTGTTCGCAACAATGGGCATCGAAATCGGATAGAGTTTGGAACCAGTGGCGCACGTGCCGCGTCTCAGATAAAGCTGTGTCCGAGCACTGGCTTGTGTTCACTGCGAAGCGTTGAACGAAAATTTAACGCTGAAGATCACTTGTTACGTTGCCGAACTAATTGTGTTTTACTTTGAAAACGAGCGATGATTGAGTTTTTTGTACTATTTGAATCATCCAACTCGAGTAGAAAGGGGTACGTATGAATAAACTTCGCACCGTCGCGTCGACCGCATTAGCGATCGTCTTTGCGGCAAGCGCAACTCAAGCCAACGCCCAGGCGTTGCGCGGGTTCCGGATCGAGGCTCAGACTGGTCTGGACCGGTTCTACTCGGAAGGTAACCACCACAATAAGCTCGGTGTGGGCGGCGCTGCTGGCGTCGACTTCGACCTGGGTGGCTTTGTTATCGGCCCGGAGATCACCTATTGGTGGGCGCCGAACGAGAACAAGACCATTGAGGGTGGTGGCCTGGCCGAGCGCAAGTCGTTCGAAGAGTGGGCTCTTGCTCTCCGGGCTGGCGTGAACGTAACGCCAGCGACGCTGGTCTATGGTAAGGTCGGCTACGTTCGGAATGAACAGCGCAAGCGCTTCACGCCGATCGATCCGGTCACTGGAAATCTCGATTCCGCAAATCCGGGTTTCTATTACGACCACTACAAGACCAATGGTTGGCAGTGGGGCGCCGGCGTCAACCAGATGCTGAGCAACAACATCTATGCCAGCCTTGAAGGCCGTTATTCCGATTACAACAACAAGCATCACCTCGGTGGCACCCACCGGATTGTCGGCTTGGTCGGTCTCGGCTTCCTGTTCGGCGCGAGCCACGTAGAAGCGGCTCCGCCGCCTCCGCCGCCTCCGCCTCCGCCGCCGCCGCCTGAGGCTCCGGCGACGCAGACCTGCCCGGATGGATCGGTGATCCTGGCGACGAGCACCTGCCCGGCGCCGCCGCCGCCGCCGCCGCCCCCGCCGGTCGAGCGTGGCGAACGCGGATAATTTTAGGTCTTGCCTAAAATTGAAGAGGGTGGACTTCGGTCCACCCTCTTTTTTTGTCAGTTAGGGCTTCCGACGATTCAGAAGGCAATGCGTGGTGTCAACGGATCCCACGGCAGCTCCAGAAGGTTGGCCACGGACAAAAGCGTTCGATCTGGGGGCAATATTTACGGCAGGCCACTTTCGAAATCCGCAGTCAGAGTTGAATAGCCCGCCCGCGTTCCGGACTGAGTTGGATCGAATTTCCATGGGACCAGAAAGGGTATCCACATTGATGCCGATCTGGGCATTCGAAACGCTGTTCCCGATCACTTGGCCCCCCTCCGCGCGCCCATGATGCCAGGGCGTTGATCCGATCATGATCCCGTACCCACAGCGCCTGTGAGATCCGCAATCGACGTCGTTCGATCGCACCACGGTTCCTGTAAAATCTCCACTCGTGGACGGCCACGACTGGAGCATAAGCCCGGCGAAAGACGCGCCAGAAAAGCGCCCGCTGTGACGCAACCGGTTCGAAACGACGCTGCAATTCTGACACCCACCGAAAATCAGCTGAACGTCCGTGTTGTCGATGAATGTGTTACCGGACACGGTGGCGTTGATCGCGTCATGTATGGTTACGCCGTCGGCTACTGTCTGATTGGCGGAATGATCACCGTTCGGCCCAATCACATTATCGGCAATCGTCAGGTTGCGCGCTCCCTTGGTGACTTCGAGAGCGGTGTAGCAGGTAGTCCTTTCGATCATCGACTTTCGCAGTGTGAACCCCGATGCGGACACGCGAACTCCACCACCAGACGGACGCGTAGCCCCGGACAGGCAGTACTTGTCCTGCGCTGGTCCCGAACCGCTCCCTCGAATGACAAGGTGCATAAAGGACACCCCGTTAGCCCGGACGGTGATCGGCATGGCCTTGGGCAGGAAGGTCCGGCTGTCGGGAGCAAGTAGCAGGATAGCGCAGGCGCCTTCGCGTTTCTGTGCGCAGCCGCGAGAGCTGTCCGATATCCCGAGCGTACTTATCGTGACAGGTTTGCTGATCGTGACTGGCTGGCTCAACCTGTAGATGGCCGGCTTCAAATTCAGCCGTCCGCCCGCCGGAACGCGATCGAGGCACTGGCCAAGGGCTCGTGACGCATCGCCATGGCGCTGAGCGGCGACGCTGAGCTCAGGACATTTCACGCTAGCATCGACGCATGAAGCGGCGAGCGTGCAGGTCAGGGAAAGCAACAAATCCTTGCTCCTCATGATGTAAGACCATCTTTAAAGGCGGTTGCCTTGAATCGTCGCTGAACCGAGCCTCAACCTCTTGAGACGCCAGCCATTCTCGGGCAAGCCGATCAACGATCGTGACTGGAGTTAGTGAGACGAAGCGCCCAGTGGCGCTGCCGAAATGGTCCCGCGCGGATGGCTGGACACCGGCGTTTCCGCGTCCGTCTCACTGGTTCAAAGCACCATGGTGGATTTTGTCGATCCTAACGGGTGCAAAGAGCTTCGTGGACAACCCAATTCTCGGCTCTCGGCGATTGAACCGCGCCGGGCTGCACGCCTGGCGTCTTAAGACAGCGCACAAATTCGCCAGCTGGCGGCGGGCGCGTCTGGCGAAGCACTTGTCGGCGACGTTGAGAGAGCAGTTTGACCGAGATGGGTTCATCGTCATTCGTGATTTCTTGTCGGTTAACGACTTCGATGCCGTTCGATCTGCCTTCCTTAATGAGAAATTCGAGTGCCGTGATCACCAGCAAGGCGACACGATAACGCGCCGAGTGGCGATCAGTCCGCAGGTCCGGGAGCAGGTCCCCGAGCTTGACGCCTTGTTTGCCGACACCCGCTGGAGGGGCATCATGGCTTATATTTCGAGCACGCTGAGCGAGCCGCTTTTATATGCTCAGTCAGTAGCGGGCGGCGCAGCGGAGGGCGCGCCGGATCCACAGCACCAGCTTCATTCCGATACCTTTCATCCGTCGCTCAAGGCGTGGCTGTTTCTTACGGACGTCGCACCGGACGGCAGGCCCCTCACCTACGTTGCCGGCTCGCATCGGTTGTCGTCCGCGCGCATCGCCTGGGAGCAGAAAAGGAGCGTTGACGTCCTCCGCACGGGCGACCGTCTGTCCCAGCGAGGATCGTTCCGAATTGCGCCGCATGAACTCGCGGAACTCGGCCTGCCCCAGCCAACAGTCTTCGCAGTGCCGGCGAATACGCTTGTCGCGATCGACACTTGTGGCTTCCACGCGCGGGCGGATTCGGACCGCCAGACGGTGCGCGCAGAGCTTTGGGCTTTTGTCCGGCGCTCTCCGTTCATTCCCTGGGCCAGAGGCGGCCTATTGTCATGGCGCCCGATCGCAACTCGCCAGACCCAGTGGGTCGGCCCAATCGTCGATTGGCTCGATCGCCGCGGATGGAAGCGGCAGCATTGGCAGCCCGTCGGGAAGCGCCGACTTCAGGACTTCTAATCAGGAATTGGCTGGGGCGGCAGGATTCGAACCTGCGAATGCCGGTACCAAAAACCGGTGCCTTACCACTTGGCGACGCCCCAGCAGGCGATCCGCATGTGCGGGGAAGCGGCGCTTATAGCCAGCAACTTGCGCGTTGGAAGTGGGAGTTCGCGGAGTTCGTCACTATATCGGTCGGATGAACGACTCTCCGATCCAGGATTTCCACGCTCACATCTATTACGAGCCGGAAGAGGTTGACCGCGCGAAGCAGCTCGCCGCCGCGGCGCAAGCGCGCTTCCCGATCGCGGTCGGGCATTTCCATTTACGACCGGTGGGGCCACATCCGCGTGGCAGCGTCCAACTGACAGTGCCGACAGAGCTATTTGGCGAAGTCGCCCAATTCCTGGCACTCAACCGCGGCGGACTGACGATCTTTGCCCACGCCGAGACCGGTGAGGACCTAGCCGATCATACACAGCACGTGATCTGGTTCGGCGAAAGCGAAAAGCTAGACCTGTCGATCTTCGGCTAAAGCCGCAGGGTCTCCTGCGCGCCTGAGCACACCGAAGTAGATCACTGCCATTCCGATCAGCACCAAGGTTGCGGCGGTAAGGAAGGCGGCACCGGTCGTCCCATGCTCTGCGCCTGCTGCCAAAGCCTGCGTCATGGTGATCGGGCCGATTATCGCCGCGACGCCAGCGACGGAGGCCATTCCTCCCTGCAGGGCGCCCTGGTTAGACGCGTCGGTCATCCGCGACAGCAACGCATTCATGGACGGATAGACGAGCCCCTGCAGCGCGCTAAAGAAGATGATCGCGTAAACGACCCAGCCGGTGCTGACGAAGGCGTAGAGCAGGAAGCTCATACCGCCGACGAGCATGCCGAGGATCACCGCGCGCTGCTCGCCGAGCTTGGCGACAGCGGGGCCGGTGATGAAAACCTGAGCGAGCGCCATCGACAGGCCAGCGGCGGCCAGCGACCAGCCGATCTGCGTTGAGGTCCAGTGGAACTTGAGCTCCGCCCAGAAAGCCCATGTCGCGGGGTAAACGTTGTGCGCGATCTGCCACATTAGCGACGCGAAGATGATTGGTGCGGCCTGCGGTGCGCGGAGCAGTGGGCCGAAGGTGCTCAATGGGTTGGCACGCCCCCAGTCGAACGCCCGGCGCTTCTCGGCCGACAGGGTCTCCGGAAGTGCTACCAAGACCCAAATGGTGTTGATTGCCGCGAGCGACGCGGCCGCGATGAAGGGAGCACGCACCCCGAAGTTGGAAATGAGCCCACCGATGGCTGGGCCGATAATGAAGCCGCCACCGAACGCCGCGCCCATCAGTCCGAAGGCGCGGGCACGCTGATCGGGCGGCGTGACATCGGCGAGCACCGCATTCGCGGGGCCATAGCTTGCCCCGGCGATGCCCGCGATCAGTCGTCCCAGAAACAGCCAGCCGATTGTCGGCGCAGCGGCCATGAGGCCATAATCGATGGTGAAGGCGAGCACGCACGACAGGAGCACGACCCGCCTTCCAAACCGGTCACCCAGGTTGCCGATGATGGGACCGGCAAGGAACTGCATCCCGGCGTAAGCCACCAGCATATACCCAGCGATGCGCGTTGCCTGGGCCACCGTGACGTTCGCGAGATGGACGATGAGGCTCGGCAGAACCGGAAGGACGATGCCGAACCCAATCGCATCGATCAGCAGGATGAGAAGAACGATCGGGACGGCGCGGTGATGGAATTTCAATGCCGCCCCCGTCAGAGTCTATTCGTTCGGTATGCGCCCGTGCACCAAATCGTCGTAATCCCTCGAGATCTGGCGGGTCATCTCGCCCACCTCGAAGTTCCAGGGCCCGACCGACTTCACTGGGGTGACCTCAACGGCGGTCCCGGTGAGGAACATCTGCTCGAAGCTCTCAAGCTCTTCCGGCCAGATCGGGCGCTCGTCGACTTCGATCCCGCGACGATCCGCGAGCTCCATGATCGTGCGGCGAGTAATGCCGTCGAGGAAGCAGTCCGGCGTCGGCGTGTGGAGCTTGTTCTCCTTGACGAAGAACACGTTTGCGCCCGTCGCTTCGGCCACCCGGCCGCGCCAGTCGAACATTAGCGCGTCGTCGTAGCCACGTTGCTCGGCATGTTGCTTGGAAAGCGTGCAGATCATGTAGAGGCCCGCGGCCTTGGATTCCGTGGGTGCGGTGTACGGAGCCGGCCGGCGCCAGGGCGCGATGTCGAGGCGAATGCCGTTTTCCGACTTCCGCGGATCGTAATATTTGCCCCACTCCCAAGCGGCGATGGCGAGATGCGGCTTGGTCTTTCCCGGAGCGACGCCCATCGATTCCGACCCGCGCCAGGCAACCGGACGCATGTAGGCGTCGGTGTAGCCGTTGACCTTCATGACTTCTTCGCAGGCCGCGTTGATCTCATCGACGGACCAAGGGAGGTCAAAACCGAGGAGCTTGGCGCTCTTCCGCAGGCGTTCGCTATGCTCGCGCAGCTTGAAAATCTCGCCATTATAGGCGCGCTGACCCTCGAACACCGACGAGGCATAGTGCAGCGCGTGGGTCAGGACATGGACGCGAGCATCGCGCCACGGAACCATCTCCCCGTCGAACCAGATCCAGCCGTCGCGGTCGTCGAACGTCGTCGTTTGCTGCAGGTCAGCCATGAAACTTCTTCTGTTACGGTGCGGGAACGCAGCTAGGCGTTACCTGGCTCCACGGCAAGCGATGCTCCTCGAGCTTCCGCCGCGAGCTCGGCGCCGCGAAGCGATGCCGCCTCGATGGTGGCGCCAATGAGCTTATCGAGCGCAGGGTCGAGAATACCGAGACCAGCTTCGGTGGTCCCATTCGGACTGGCGACGCGCTTCACGACCGCATCCATGCCTTCGCCTGTGGTCGCTGCCATCCAGGACGTACCGAGGACGGTCTCCAAAGCGATGGTCGACGCGATCTCCGGACTTAGTCCCTTCGCTTCGCCCGCCTTGGCCAACGCCGACACGAACCGCGCGACATAGGCGGGCCCAGCGCCGGCAACCGACCCGATCGCCGCAAGGCGGCTCTCGTCGATCGTCCACATCGCCCAGCCGAGCGCAACGAACAGGTCACCGATCTGAGTCTTCAGCGCCTCGTCGGCATCTTTTGTGTAAAGCGCCGACACGCCACGGCGGGTCGCGACCGGCAGATTGGGCATGACGCGGACGATCGCGCCGGCATTGGAAAAGCGCTCGCGCAAGCTTGAGGCTTCGACGCCCGCGAGCATCGAGAGGATCGTCGCGCGGCCAGTAATCCACGGCTTGAGTTGGGGAGCAACCTCATCGAGCTTTTGCGGCTTCACCCCGAGCACCACGAGCTTTGGCGGGACGCCAGCATCGGGCAGCGAGGTAACGACGCGAACGCCTTCGATCGGCGTTCCGCTAGGGCGGATGACGGTTACTTGCGACAGGTCGATGCCGGCGGTGCGCCAGCCTTCGATGATGGCCTGGCCCATGTTGCCGCAGCCGACGAACCAGGTCGGCGCGGGAAGTTGCGGTCCGGTGCTCATGCTTCTCCGTGTGTATCGATGAGGGCCGCGGCGATGGCTTCGCCCGGTGCCTTGCCGCCCCACAGGACGAACTGGAAGACGGGGTAGAAGCGCTCGCACTCCTCGACCGCGGCCTCCGCAATGGCTTCGGCCTGCTCGAGGCTCAGCCCTTCACCTTCGCGCGCGTCCAAAATCGTCGAGTGGCGGAACACCACCAATCCCGATCCCGACCACATCTCGAAATGGCCGAGCCACAATTGCTCGTTGATGAGGCTCAGCGCCTCGAAGATCGCGCTGCGCTTCTCCGGTCCGACCTTGATATCGGGGAACGCGAGGAACTGCAGTACCTGGTCCTCGGGGCGCCACACGCCGCGAAGCTCATATTGCGCCCAGCTGCCGGTCGCCGAAGCGACAATCTCGCCTTCCGCGGTGCGCTCACACGCCCAGCCGCGCGCCTCGAAATAGGCCTCGAGAACTTCGATGGGAGCGCCGTCGTCGCGCTCTTCCTGGATTTCTTCCTCGCTCAGGATCACGCCCCCGGGCCGGCTTTCTTGCCGCCCGCGCGTTTGGCGCTCGCGGCAGCGCCGCCGGCTTTCGCTTCGAGCGCGGCGATCCGCGCCTTCAGCGCTTCATTCTCGTCGCGCGCTGCAGCGGCCATCGCCTTGACGGCCTCGAACTCGTCGCGGCCGACGAAATCCTGACCGCCGACCCACTCGCGGAATTTTTCGCGGGCGCCGGACTCCGCCTCACGGCCCATTCCGGCCATGGTTCCGGCAAAGCCGTTCACCATCTTCACGAAGTCGTCGAACATCTTGTTCTCGGACTGCATCGGACAATCTCCCTTCGGCGCGGATTTAGGGGTTAGGGCAGGATTCTGCCACCCTGGGGGTCGCAGCTATCCCCAACTGCCTGAACTATCCCCAGATTTCTGCCGTTAGCCGAGGAATGAAACGCTAGCGCCAGGATTCAACTTTTCGATGCTCGCGTTGAGTGTGGTCGCGAACAGCAGCCAGCAAAGATACGGCACCATCAACAGGCCGGCGATGGGACGGAGGCGGTAGAAGATGACCGCCGCAGCAGCTGCCAGCACGACCATCGCGATGATCACCAGCTTGGCCAGCGTGATGTCATGAGCCGCGAAGAACAGCGGCGACCAGGCGAAATTCAGGATCATTTGCACAAGGAACAGGGTCAGGCCGAGCTTTCGCCGGTCCGACGGCGGCTCGGCCAGGATCAGCGCCAAGGTAATGCCCAGCATCGCGTAGAGGATCGGCCAAACGATCCCGAACAAATAACCGGGAGGCATGAAGCTCGGCTTCTGCAGCGCGTCGAACCACGGATTGCCGTAGCCGGACTGTGACAGCCAACCACTTGCGCTACCAAGCAATTCAATCGCGATGACCGTGACGATCGCGATTTTCCACCAGTCGCGGCGCGACGCTGCTTCAGCCATTCTTAACCGCTCCCAGCAGGAATTCGATATTGCCTTCCGGGCCCGTAATCGGGCTCGGCGTGATGCCAAGCACGGCCCAGCCCTGGGCTTCAACCCAGCCTTTAGCCTCGGTGCAAACGCGGTCGTGAACGGCCGGGTCTCGGACGACGCCGCCCTTCCCCACTTCCTCGCGACCTGCCTCGAACTGCGGTTTTATGAGCGCCACCAGCCTCGCGCCTGGCTTGGCGAGCTTCAGCGGCGCTTCGAGCACCTTGCCGAGGCTGATGAAACTGGCGTCGCAGACGACGATATCGATCGGCTCGGGGACGATCGAGCCGTCGAGGTTGCGGGCATTCGTCTGCTCGTGGACGACGACGCGCTCGTCCTGCCGAAGCTTCCACGCCAGCTGATTGGTCCCGACGTCGACCGCATAGACCTTCGCCGCTCCACGCGAGAGCAAGACATCAGTGAACCCGCCGGTCGAACTGCCAACGTCGAGTGCCACCGCGCCAGTCACATCGAACCCGAAATGCGTCAGGCCATGATCAAGTTTGATTCCCCCACGCGACACCCACGGATGGTCCTTGCCGCGCACCTCCAGCGGCGCGTCCTCCGCGAGCATGTCACCCGACTTGGCCAGCTTCTTCTCGCCGCTGAAGACCGCGCCGGCCATAATCAGCGCCTGCGCGCGCGTGCGGCTTTCTGCCAGCCCACGGCTGACGAGCAGCTGGTCTGCGCGGACCTTGGCTACGCCCTGACTTCCTCGACGCCCGCGCTGTTGACGCGCAGCGCCTTAAGCACCGTCTCGACCATGTGCGGCGCGTTCAGCCGCGCCTCGTCATATTGCTTTTCTGGCTTGTCCTGGTCCTGGAAATGGTCGGGCAGCCGCATGGTACGGATCTTGAGGCCCGCGTCGAGCAACCCTTCGTCGCTCGCCAGCGTCAGCACATGCGCGCCGAGGCCGCCGATCGACGCTTCCTCGACCGTCACGACAACTTCGTGCGAGGCCATCAGCTTGCGGATCAGCTCGCTGTCGAGCGGCTTGGCGAACCGCAGATCGGCAACCGTCGTCGACAATCCCTTGGCGTCAAGCTGGTCGGCTGCCTTCTCGGCCTCCGCCAGCCGCGTCCCGAGCGACAGGATGGCAACCTTCTTGCCCTCGCGGATGACTCGGCCCTTGCCGATCTCCAGCGCCTGAGGTTCCTCAGGAAGCGGTAGGCCCCGACCCTCGCCACGCGGATAACGGACCGCAATCGGGCTGCTGTCGTGAACCGCCATGGTGTGCACCATGTGGCAAAGCTCGACCTCGTCGGCCGCGGCCATCACCACGAAGTTCGGAAGCGTGCACAAATAGGCGAGATCGAATGCGCCGGCGTGTGTGGCTCCGTCCGCACCGACCAGTCCCGCCCGGTCCATCGCAAAGCGCACCGGCAAATTCTGGATCGCGACATCGTGGACGACCTGGTCGTAGGCGCGCTGCAGGAAGGTCGAATAGATGGTCGCGAACGGCTTGTAGCCCTGCGCGGCGAGGCCCGCTGCGAAGGTCACCGCATGCTGCTCGGCGATGCCGACGTCAAACGTCCGTTCCGGAAACTGCTCAGCGACCTTGTCGAGGCCGGTGCCTGACGGCATCGCGGCAGTGATCGCCACTACCTTGTCGTCGCGCGCCATCTGGTCGCCGAGCGCCTTGGCGTAAACGCTGGTGTAGCTCGGCGCACCCGGCGCCGCCTTGGCCTGGACGCCCGACACCACGTCGAATTTCACCACCCCGTGATATTTGTCGGCGGCATTCTCGGCGGGCGCGTAGCCCTTGCCCTTCTTGGTAACGACATGAACCAGCATCGGTCCAATCTCGGCGTCGCGGACGTTCTCGAGAATCTCGACCAGCGCCCGAACGTCATGCCCGTCGACCGGGCCGACATAGTAGAAGCCAAGCTCTTCGAAGAGCGTGCCGCCGGTGATCCAGCCGCGGGTATATTCCTCGACCTTCTTGGCCCAGTCATGGATCGGCTCCGGCATTGCCCGGGCGATCTTCTGCGCGACCTTGCGCGGAGCGAGATATTTGTTCGAGCTTACCAACCGCGCGAGGCTGTTGCGCAGGCTTCCGACCGGGGGGGCTATCGACATGTCGTTGTCGTTGAGGATGACGACAAGCCGGTTGCCGGCGGCCGCGGCGTTGTTCATCGCCTCGTAGGCCATGCCGGCGCTGAGGGCGCCGTCGCCGATCACGGCAATCGCCTTGCCGGGGTTGCCGGAAAGCTTGTTGGCAATGGCGAAGCCCAGCGCCGCCGAGATCGAGGTCGAACTATGCGCCGCACCGAACGGATCGTATTCGCTCTCGCTGCGCCTGGTGAAGCCGCTCAGGCCCGCGCCCTGGCGCAAAGTCCGGATGCGGTCGCGCCGGCCGGTGACGATCTTGTGCGGATAAGCCTGGTGACCGACGTCCCAGATCAGCCTGTCATCGGGCGTGTTGAACACATAGTGGAGCGCGACGGTCAGCTCGACCACGCCGAGCCCCGCGCCCAGATGCCCACCCGTCACCGAGACGGCCGAGATCGTCTCCTGCCGCAGCTCATCGCCGAGCTGGGGAAGCTGATCCTTGGTCAGGTTGCGGATATCGGCCGGGTAATGAACCGTATCGAGCAAAGGCGTTTCGGGGCGGTCACTCATGTGGAGCGAGGCCTTACCCGTATGCCCTTGAGATGTCACCAATAGGCCCGCCGCGGGGCACGATTTCAGCGATTGCTCAGATTTTGCTCAGTTGCCTTCGCAGTCGCCGCAGGTGCCGCGCACTTCGATGACCGGGCGCGGCGCGGAGAAGCCGGCGCTCTTCGCCGCCTGCCTTACGCCGCCGGACAGGCTGTCATCGTCGATGTGCACCGTCTGCCCGCACGTGTCGCAGATCAGGAAGATGCAGTCGTGCAGGCAATCGGGATGCTGATTGGCGATATAGGCGTTCGCGCTTTCGACACGGCGCGCGAGGTTCGACGTCACGAACAGGTCGAGGATCCGGTAGACGCTGTTGGCGGCGACCCGGCGGCCCTGCTTCTTCGATACGGCATCGGCGATGTCGTAAGCGCTCGCCGGCTTGTCGAACCCGGCCAGCGCATCGAACACAGCGGCGCGCATGTCGGTCCACTGCTCGCCTTCCTGCGTCAGGCGTTCGGCAGCGGCTTTGCGGAGCGCTTCACCTTCGTGAAGCTGATGATCGTGTCGGGCCATTTGGACAATTCCCGGGTTAGACCCCGCGACGGACGCGGGCAACATGAAGACCTATTCTGAAGCCAATTGATTGAGTCGGTGACCCAGCGCCAGCATCATGACGCCGATCACGGTGTAGACGGTCTCGGCGCCTCCGTGCGGCAGGCTCAGCGCGCCCGCCATCGTGCCTAGTCCCCCAGCGCCGACAACGCTCGGAAGCATGTAGCCATGCTCGAATATCCCGCGAATGAGCGCGACCGAGCCGAGGATCATCGCCAGAGTCAGCCCGACTTCATGGATGATCGGCGAGCCGAGGATTCCGCCCGCCGACGCCAGCAATCCCAGCAAGATCGCCGTCGCGAGGCAATGCACGAGACACAGGCCGGACAAGCCCATCGCCATCCGGTCGAGCCGGCTCGTTGGAATCGTCAGCGTCTGAAACATGCGCGAGCCATATATGACACGGTTCGGTAAGTTACAACATTACATGAGTTAAATCTCTCCCTTGCCCCTCGGCTCGGCGCACGCGAAAGGGCGCTCGCCTTATGTCCAGTTCAACCTCCGCGCCGCGAGCGCTGTCGAACCTGCTGCTCTTCGTCGCCGCGCTCGTTTTCGCGATGGTCGTGGTCGGCGGCATCACCCGCCTCACGGAGAGCGGGCTGTCGATCACCGAGTGGAAGCCAATCAGCGGCGCTATTCCGCCCCTTACCCACGCCGACTGGCAGCGGGAGTTCGAGCTCTACCAGGCCACTCCACAATATCGCGAAGTCGCCGGGCCCGCCGGCATGACTCTGTCGGGGTTCAAGTTCATCTTCTTCTGGGAATGGGTCCATCGCCTCCTGGGTCGAATCCTGGGCCTGGTCTTCTTCGCCGGCGTTGGCTGGTTCGCGGTGAAGCGCGCGATCCCGAAAGGGTTTGGCTGGCGGCTCGTCGCTTTGTTCGTTCTCGGCGGGCTGCAGGGCGCGGTCGGCTGGTTCATGGTGATGTCGGGCCTGGAAGGGCGAACCGAGGTCAGCCCTTACCGCCTGTCCGCACACCTGACGTTCGCCCTCTTTCTGTTCGCGGCGCTGATTTGGACCGCGCTCGACCTTCGCCAACGCGAACCGAGGCCCGCCCGGCTGACCGGCTGGAGCGTGGTCGCGCTTGGCACTCTATTCATCCAGCTGATGCTCGGCGCTTGGGTCGCCGGCTTCCGCGCCGGCTACGTCGCCAACACCTGGCCGGACATGAACGGTCGCTTCGTGCCTGAAGGCATCGACTGGTCACATGGCGCAGCGTTCGCGCTCACCCACGACCCGTTCCTGATCCATTTCATCCACCGCTGGTGGGCTTGGGTCGTCGTGGCGGTGCTGGTCCTTTTCGCCCGGCAGGTGAAGAAAGTCGAAGGCGCGCGCGCGGCTTCGATCGCCATTCACTCGGCGTTCGGGACGCAGATCGTCCTCGGCATCCTCACGGTGCTGTCCGGCATCGCGATTTGGCTCGCGGTTCTCCACCAGGCGACGGGGGCCTTGCTCGTCGCGGCGACGGTGTGGGGAGCGCACGAATTGGGGCGCGCCAGGTGAGCGTCGCTTCGGTCTACGCCGTGTTCGCTAACGCGGAAGAGGCGGAGCGCATCGGCCGGCAGATGATCGAAGAGCGGCTCGCGGCGTGCATCAATATCCTCCCGCCGATCCGCTCGATTTATCGCTGGAAAGGCGACATTGAGACCGCTGACGAAGTCGCCGCGATCCTCAAGACCAGCAACCGTCAGGTCGATGCGTTGATTACCCGCATCGCGGCGCTGCACAGTTACGATGTGCCGTGCATCGTCACCTGGCCTGTCGACAAATTGCTCGCCGATTATGCCGACTGGGTCGAGGCCAACGTCGGCTAGATGTCGCGCTTGTCGAGATAGAGGTAGGAATCGTCGAACTGCGCGACCGCCTTCAGTCCGTTGTGGTCGAGGATGGTGAGCGAGCGGTTCTCGAGCACCACCAGCCCACGACGGCGAAGCTCCTGGATCGTGCGATTGGCGTGAACCACCGTCAGGCCCAGGCATTCCGAAAGCTCCCGCTGGGTAAGCGGAAACTGGTAGGTCCCATTGCCGTTAGTATGGCCAACGACGCTCAACCGCTCGTGCATTTCGCAGAACAAGTGAGCCATCCGCGACAGCGCCGACCGTTGCCCAAGCGAAAGCGCCCATTCCCGCTGGATCGCGGCGTCGAGATTGGTGAGGAACCAGTAGATCCGGGCCAGGCGCGGATAATTCTCCGTCATGTCGCGAATGCGGTCATGCGGAACGATTCCGATCGAGCATTCCGACATCGTCATCACATCATGGTCGAGGCACTTCAGCGTGAAGCTGTGGATGTCGGTGAAGTCGCCCGCGACGTGAAGCTCGGTGACCTGGCGCTCGCCGCTCGACAGATCCTTCACCCGGGCCATCCAGCCGTTGAGCAACAACATGCTGACGTGAAGGGGTTCGGCCGCCCGGACGACGATCTGGTCGGGCCCGCATTTGCGGACTTCGCTGACCAGGTCGCGAATGACCTGCTCTTCCTGGGCGCTCAGCGATATGCGCTTGCGGATCTTCTTGAGATGTACGCCGATCATTTACTGCCCCCGATGTGAACGCCCGCGGGAGAATTCTTCTTACGTCAGTTACACGGGCGTCACGACCGCAACGCCCGTCACCTACAATGCTTTAGGCGGAGAGTGTTGTAACCTAAGTGAACAGCACGGAAAATCAGGCATGTTAGTTAGCACGCGGGGAGGGGTACCGCGTCTTGGCCAACTTCAGGCTCTACCGGCTCGATGGAGCAGGAAAGATCGCGAGCGCGGAGTGGCTGGCGGCGGACGACGACGAACATGCGCTGGAAATGGCGCGCGGGCTGAATGAGTCCACCACCGTCGAAATCTGGAACCGCAATCGATTCGTCGGCCGGGTACAGCCGGAGGCGGAAGACTCCTAAGCCCCCTTCGCGTTCCGCTTTTTGAAGGGAACATCATCGAGCTGGTGCTGGAGATCGTCGATTGCGGCATTGTCCCCGGCGCTCCCGGCGTAACGCTGCTCGATTTCCAGCTCTTCGGGGGTTTGCTCGCGGAAATAAGTGATGGTCAGCCGCCGGCCGAACACGTCATCCCCACGGATCTGCAGTTCGGCATCGTGATCCGCGGGCAGGTTCTCGCGGATCGTTTCCAGGTAACGAATGAGGGTGTCGAGCGACGTATAGTCGCTGATCTCGATGAAGTCCTTGACGCGTCGCGGCACGCTACTCTCTCGATGTTTCGCCAATCAATCGGTGAACGGTATCGCGCCTAGGTCTGCTCCGCGCATCGCGCAACCGTCAGACGGTCGGTTGCTTACCTGCGTCGGATGAATTGCCATCCAGAGGCATGCGGAGCTCGAAATGAAGACCGTCGGGCGTAAAATCGACCTTCGTCTCGCCCTGCAGGTCGTATGGAAGCGAATGAAGCAGCAGCTCCATGCCGAACCCTTGCCTGCGGCGGCCGCCTTCCGGAACCGGCACACCGCCTTCGACCCAGGTCAGCAAAAGGGCATCGCCGTCCTTCGCCCACCTGACCGACAGCCGGCCGTTTCCGTTCATCAGCGCACCGTGCTTAACGGCGTTCGTCGTCAGCTCGTGGACCGCCAGGCTGATGCGCTCGGCCGGTCGCTGCGACAACAGAATGTCCGGCCCCTCGATCTCTATCTGGTCGCCTTCCTTCGCGGCATGGGCGATCAGTTCGTCCTCGATGAGGGAGGCCAGGTCGACCTTGCCGTCCGGGTTACGGGTAAGGGCGGCCTGCACGCGCGAAAATGCGTCAAGCCGTCCCTGGAAATGACCGAGCATCGTCTGGACGGTGTCGCTGTTGTCGGCGGTACGGCGCGCGATCGAGCGAACGACCGCGAGCGAGTTGCGAACGCGATGCTGTAACTCACCAAGAAGCAGCCGCTGATGCTGCTCGCTGTCGCGGAGGGCGTCTTCGGCGAGCTTTAGCTCGGTGACGTCGCGAGCGATGCCGCCGATGCGCTGCACCCTACCGATCTCATCGAACAGGGGGAAACAATAGTCCCGTATCCAGCGCGCGCCGCCGTCGCTTCCGTGCGCGATGCGGAATTCGTAGGTTTGCGGCTCGCCGCGGCGGGCGGCGTCAAGATGCTCCCTCACCCGTTCGCGGTCGGCAGGATCAACCAGCGCCGCCCCGGGCTCTAAGTCGCCTTCGACGGCGTTCGAGGTCACGCCGAACACCGACTCAAACGCTGGGCTGATATATTCGAGCTCCATCGTGTCGCCGTCTCGGATCCACAGAACGTCGGCCGTACTCGCTGCGAATTGGGCGAAACGCTCCTCACTCTCGCGCAGCGCCTCTTCGGCCGCCTTGCGCGCGGTCACGTCGCGCCAAAACGCGGCGAGTGAGCCGTCCGCCATCGGATAGACCCTCAGCTCAAGCCAGAGTGCCTGGCCCTCCTTCCACCTGTATTGATGCTCCAGAAACGCCGGCTGGCGGTCCGCCATCGCCTTCTTCAGCAGCAGGCCGACCTCGGAATGCTCGGTTCCAGGGAAGGCCTCCCAGTGCGATCGTCCGACAATCTCCCCCTTGGGCCGGCCGTCCATTCGCAGGGCTTCGCGATTGTGTTCCAGGATGGTGAAATCCGGGCCGATCACGCCGAACCCCTCGCCCATGCCGTCGAGCACGCCGCGCAGCCGCGCCTCACTCTTGCGCAGTGCCTGCTCCGCGCGCTTGCTCTCGTCGATGTCGGTGATGGTGGTGACAACGCCGGTCACCTGGCCGTCATCGCCAAACATCGGCACCGTCGCGACATTGACCCAAATCTCACGGCCGTCATCGTCCGTGTAGATCATCTCCTGGCCGGGCGTGACGCGGTCACCCCGGAGCGCCCGCGCCGTCGGAAAGTTTTCAGGATCGATCAGGCGGCCCTCTGCGTCCCAGGCTTTCCAGTGATCGCTTCGCTCTGGATCGCGCGAAGGGACGATTCCATTGGGCAGGAACCGCCGAAATTCGGCGTTGGCTATGATGACGTTCCCATCGAGGCCGATCGCCGCAACTCCGGCGGGTACGCCTTCGAACGTCGCGGACAATCTTTTCTCGCTCTCGCGTAGGGCATCTTGTGCCTGCTGCAGCAAGGCCAGCCGGTTTTCCGCATTTGTCCGCCGGGTCACGTCGAGCCAGGACAGGAAATGGTGAACCGTATTGCCGTCATCGTCCTTGAACGCGCTGAGCAGGACGGAGGCGATGAAGCGGGTGCCGTCTCTCCGATACTGAATGGTTTCGACCAGATCGTCCTGGTCGTTGCGCAGCGCTTCCTGGAACCGGGCCACGTCATCGGCGTCGGTGTCCGGGCCATTCATGAAATACGGCTGCTGGCCGAGCACCTCTTCCATCCGGTAGCCGGATAGCTTCAGGAAAGCCTCATTCGCGAAGACGATCGGGTTGCCGGGAAGCGTGGGGTCGGTGACTGCCATCGCCATGCGGGTCGCACGGACCGCATCGACGAACAGGCCGCCTTCCTTGCGAAGGCGCTGAATGGCCTTTTCGGCAAGAGTCCGGGCCTCAGTGCCCGGCATGTCGCCTTCGAACGCGTTACGCGACTTGTCGTCCTTAAGCGTTGGCATCCAGGTGGCGACCCTCATGGTCGAGGTGCAGGTAGTTCGCGTTGAACATTGCGACGTCCATCAACGCGTCAAGGTCGATGATGTGCAATTGCTTGCGCTCCAGCTCGATCAGGCCGTTGCGACGCAGCTCCTGAAGCGTGCGATTGACATGGACGGCGGTCAGGCCGGTCGCGTCGGCGAGGTCGTTCTGCGTCAGCGGGAAATCGCAGCGGCCATCGCTCACCCGCCCCACGGTCTGGAGCCTCAGGTAAAGCTCGACGAGCAGGTGGGAAATCCGCTCATAAGCTGAGCGTTGGCCGATATTCAGCGTCCATTCGCGCTGGATCGCGGTCGTCACCAGCTCATGCCACCACAACGCTTGCGTGATCCGGGGACGCTCCGCCGTCAGCGCGTTCATTTCCTCGGGCGTGATCATCGCGACCTTCAGCCGGGTGATGGCGCCGATGCTGTGGTCCATGGATTTCAGGATGTAGACGTTGAGGTCGCAGAAATCGCCGGGCACGAACAGGCTGACGATCTGCCTTTTACCGTCGGGCAGCTGTTTGTACCGGCATGCCCATCCTTCACACACCAAGTGGACGAAGCGGGGCTTGTCGCCCTCCGAGACCACATCCCGCCGAGCATCGACCCAGCGCACATTCTTGGTGACCGCCGACAGGGCCGAGCGGTCGTCCGAAGACAGCTTTGTGAATGCCTCTAGTTTAGACGCCACCCCAGGTCCCGAACTGAAACTGAATACCCCGGCATCAGCAGTAGGGTGCGTCATGGTGCTCCACCCTCACCTATGTTATTTTCAGGCAACGCACGAACGTGAACTTTGGGTACTGCCATGCCCCCAGAAGATCGCGAGGAGCCATTGTCCTTGTCAGGCACCCGCGTCCTGGTCATCGAGGACGAGTATTTTATCGCGGATGACGTCCGGCGAGTACTCTCGGCCGCGGGCGCAGAGATTGTCGGTCCGGTTGCAACCGTTGCCATGGCCCAGCAAGCGATCGACCAGGCGAACTTCGACTGCGTCGTCCTCGACCTCAACTTGCAGGGCGAAAGCGCCGTTCCAGTAGCCGACCGGCTGGTCGCCGACGGCCACGTGTTCGCCATCGCCACCGGCTATGGAAGCCCGGCGATACCCGAACATCTGAAGGGGCTGCCGAGGATCGAGAAGCCCTATGACCCCAAGGCGCTGCTCAAGCTTCTCGAGCAGCTGGATTGTGTCAAAGCGAGGTGACGGGTATTATTTTACCCGTCTGGAAATGCCCGCTTTTGCTTGACTTTTGGGCCCCTCCCCGCAATTAGCGCGCTCACAGACGCTGCCCGATAGGCGGCGTTTTCCTGTTTCTAACGAAGGAAGAGACGCCATGAAGGCGCTGATGAAGACGACCAAGTCGGCGAAGCCGGCCGAGGTCGACAAGAAATGGCACCTGATCGACGCCGACGGGCTGGTCGTGGGCCGCCTCGCGACGATCGTCGCCAACATCCTGCGCGGCAAGCATAAGCCGAGCTTCACTCCGCACGTCGACTGCGGCGACCATGTCGTCATCGTCAACGCGGACAAGGTTCGCTTCACCGGCCGCAAGCTCGAGAAGAAGATTTACTACAAGCACACCGGTTATGCCGGCGGCTTGAAGGAAGTCACCGCGGGCAAGGTGCTCGAGGGCAAGTTCCCGGAGCGCGTCATCGAAAAGGCAGTCGAGCGCATGATCCCGCGCGGCCCGCTTGGCCGCGACCAGATGCGCGCCCTGCACCTCTACAACGGCACCGAGCATCCGCACGGCGGCCAGAACCCCGAAGTCCTCGACGTCGCGTCGATGAACCGCAAGAACAAGGTGGGCGCATAAGATGGCCGACAAGAAGTCACTCTCCGACCTCGCCGCGCTGACCCAGGAGCAGCCGGCTGCCGAGGCTCCGGCCCCCGCCGCCGAGGCTGATGCCGCTGCGGCTCCGGCCGCTGCCGACGAGGCCCCCGCCGCTCCGCAGGCGCCGGTCCAGGAAGCCGCTCCGCTGCGTGAGCAGCAGCTCGACAAGTTCGGCCGCGCTTATGCGACCGGCCGTCGTAAGGACGCCATCGCTCGCGTTTGGCTTAAGCCGGGCTCGGGCAAGATCGAGATCAACGGCCGTGAGCAGGAGATCTATTTCGCTCGTCCGACGCTTCGTCTCGTCATCAACCAGCCGTTCGGCGTTGCCGGCCGCGAGGGTGCGTATGACGTCGTCGCGACGGTCGTCGGCGGCGGCCTCTCGGGCCAGGCCGGTGCGGTCAAGCACGGCATCGCCCAGGCGCTGACCCGCTACGAACCGGCGCTCCGCACGGTCGTCAAGCAGGCCGGGTTCCTGACCCGCGACAGCCGCGCCGTCGAGCGTAAGAAGTACGGCCGCGCCAAGGCTCGCCGCAGCTTCCAGTTCTCGAAGCGGTAAGCCTGAGCAGCCGAGCGCAGCGCAAGCAGCGCGAAGGGACTGCGAAGGCCGGCCGACAGGTCGCGAAGCGAGCCTGATCGACGTCACGGGATTCACTCCCGTGACGGCCACGACGGAAACAATCGAACGGCGGTCGGGCTATCCCGGCCGCCCTTTTCGTTTGCGAACGATTTGTAATCTTCGCTCCACGGCTTCGATGTGCGAAGTGTCGCACAGTCGACGTTCTAGGCCGAGGGAGGAAGGTATGAAAAAGCTCGTTTTCGCATTGTCCGCGCTGAGCCTGTTCGTGGGAACAAGCGCCACCGCAGCACCGTGCCGCGACGCCAAGGGTCATTTCGTGAAGTGCCCAACCAAGGCAGCCGCGCCGACCAAGTGCCGCGACGCCAAGGGCCATTTCGCCAAGTGCGGCACCAAGGGCGCCAAGCCCGCTAAATAGTCGTCGAGAGCACGCGACGCGAGAGGGCGGCTGGGTAGTATCCGGCCGCCCTTTTCGCATCCGCTAACGCAGCATCCGCGCCTTTTCCTCGTCGGAGAGCAGAGCGCACTGATCGACCTTGCCGAACCAGCGGTAGCGGTGACGGGCGACGACACGATATGCCCAGTCGCGCATCGGCCTCGGGATGGCGCTGAAAACGAGGAACAGCTTCCATCGCCCGCCAAGCAGCCGGCACAGCCTGAGGTAGCCCGTGGATTCGCCCGAGGCAGTCCCCTCAGCAATCAGCAGATAGGTTTTGTCGGGATCGATTCCGTAATGCCGAAACAACGCCTCCCCGAGCGGCGACTGAGCGGAGGAATAGCGAACGCGGTGGCCGCCGTGCTTCATCAACCAGCGCACGCCGGTCGAGCAGAGCACGCAATAGCCATCGAACACGAACAAGGGCTTGTCGTCGGGGAAGTCCGGAACGGCCGGATCCCGACGATAGCTGTAGGGCGCCTTAGTCATCGTGGCCCTCGCGGATGATGCTGATGTCGAGATGGCCGATGGCTGCGAGGAACTCGTCGAGGCCGATCAGGTCGAGGCACGGCCGCGCTCCACGTTCATGCAATTCCCCCCGCGCAAGCCGCTTGGCGAGAATGATCGCTGGCGTGCACGGGATGTACGGGCCGTGCCCCTGGCGGGCGATGATCCAGAAGCGCTCGATCCGCTCGCTCCCGTCGCGGCCCCTGCCCCGCAAGTACATATGAAAGCCGCTCCGACTCGACCCCAGGGGATCGAGCAAGAATGACCATTTGAGCAACCGGTCCGAGTGCCGCCCAAGCGGCGGCAACAGGCCGCTGCGCACGCCCCAGCTCAGCAACCAGGTTCCGAGGTGCAGCAGCTTGATCTCGTGCCCCGCGCAGAAGCGGATGGTCTTCACATCCGGATAGCGCACCGGAAACAGCTCGAGGTCTGGGATGTCGCAATTGCCGAACAGCCGCACACCAAGCTCCGGATAGCGCTCGGCATGCAAATCCTGCCAGCCGTAGATCGTCTTCCATGCGCCATCGCTCAGCGTCGCGAAAGGCTTGCCGACATAGCTGAGCACCGACGCCGCGGTCGCCAGTCCGCGGTTGGTCTGCTGCGCCGCGCTGATCCCGTAATCGACCTCGTCGATCCGGCTGAACCGCGGCAAGGCTTCGTCGATGATCCCCGCGGTCAGGCACGGCACCGAGCTTGCCGCGGAAACAACCAGCACATCGGCCTTTCGCGCGGCCGCATCGAGCGCCCCGATCCCCGCCACGAATGCGCGCCCGTCCGCGAGATCGGCGTAATGCACGCCATTGCGAATGCAGGCCTCGGCCACCGCATAGCTCTGCCCCTGGAACGGCCCGACGGTGTGGATCACCATGTCCGGCGCCGCCTCGCGCAATGCCGCGTCGAGGTCGCCGCCAATATCGATCGCGCGGCCCTCGGCGGGATTGGCGGCCTTTAGCGAGGCGGCCATTGCCGCCGCGCGTTCGCCCGATCGCCCCGCGATCACCAGCTGGATGTCGCCATTCGGCGCCAGCAACCGCGCGATATGGCTCCCGAAATTCCCGTAGCCGCCCAGGACGAGGATACGTTTCACAGACATTCCCGGGCGGCTCCGCTTCTACCGAAGTTCACACCGCGATCCGGTACGCCTGGCCTTCGATCAGCCAGTCGCTCACCTTGCGGCCGAACTTAGCGATCGCATGCATGTTGAAGAAGTGCATGCCGCCAAGCACGATCACCGCAAGCCCGACCTTGCCGCTAAGGAACCGGATCATCTGCGGCCAGGTCTGCGGCTCGGTACCGTTGCTCAGCGTCAGCGTGATGAAGCCGATGTTCACCAGGTAGAAGCCGACGACCAGCAGATGGTTGGTCGACTTGGCAACCTCGGCATTGTGGCCGAAGCACTGCACCAGGAACACTTCGCCGTTGCTCGACAAGGTATGCGCGACCCAGATGGTCATCCCGATCGAGATCAGCAGGTACAATCCATAGGCTAGTTCAACCATGTCTTCCTCCTTCGTGGATGGGGGTCATGGGTTCGCCCCCGCTTCGTGAAACATTGCGACCTGGTGGATGAGCTCGCCGAGCAACGGGTGATCGAGCTGCAGCACGAAGGCGAACCAGCCATGGTTGCAGTCGATGTGGCTCACCCGCAGCCGGCCCGGCTCCAGCAGCTTCGGGATCCGCAGGCGAAGTCCGCCGAGCCGAAAGAAATAGTGATGGCTGTCGAAGTGCAGCGCCTCACACTCGACCACGCAGCGGAGCGCAATGCCGAAGCCGCAGCCGACATATTCCTCGAGACCCGTCGGGCCGGCAAAGCGCTTGCTCGAATGGATGACCTGCGGGAAGCCGCGGTGCCGGCCATAGATGCGGGTCCAGAACTGGCCGCGCCACGCCGCGTCCTCGGTGACGAGCACCGCCGCCGGCACGTCCACGTCGTTCGACAGCGGCAGTGGCGCGCCGATCGCCTTCAGCATGCGCGCCAGCAGCGACCCGGCGCGGCTCGACCGGCACTCGACGATCTCGCCTTCGTAGGCGACGCTCTGGCCGTTGCCGATATGCTTGCCGAACCGGGCGCGGATCGCGGCGGGAAGCTGGCTCCACGCTTGTTCGCCGAGAAGCATGCGGAAGCGCGGATCGTCGGAAAGCCGCGGCATCGGCCGCACGTCCCCGGTGCGCCCGAAAGGCAGGATCACCGCTCCATGTTCGACTTCCAGCATGACAATCCCCTGTGTCACTAATTTCAGAAATAACAGAAACTGTAACTTACACGTATGCGCCGCCTGGCTCCTCCTCGCTCAGGCCGCCTTTTTTCTGCTTCCGGGAATGAAGGAGGCGACTTTGCCGCCCAGCTTCATGAGGGTGATGAGCGTCGGCTTGGGCAGCCGCCGCACCTGGTCGTACCAATTGGTCAGCGTGCTGATGAACTCGTGCATCCGGCCGATGCGCTCGCGCACATGCTCGGGCACGTCCTTGCGCCCGGCGATCCGCTCTTTGAGCTGCGCGAGCAGCTCGATCGTCGGGTCGATCTCGCGCCGCTTCCGCTCGGCGGAAATGCGCATCAGCAGCTCCCACAGGTCGCTCTCGGCGACGAAATGGTCGCGCCGGTCGCCGGTCACATGCTGGCGGCGGACGATGCCGTAGGACTGAAGCTCTTTCAGGGCGGTCGAGACGTTCGAGCGCGCAAGCTTCAGCGTGTCGCTGATCTCCTCGGCGTTGATCGGCTTGTCGGACAAATAGAGCAAAGCATGGATCTGCGCGACCGAGCGGTTGACGCCCCAGTTGGTCCCCATCTCCCCCCAGTGGAGGATGAAAGCCTCGGCCTCGGGAATGTCCGTGAGTCGCGCCATATCGTCAATTTCTGTAATTTCAGAAATATCGAATGTCAACGCAAGAGTAGGTTGAAAGGACGACTGGAAGGTCTCACTACCTCAGCTGACGGTGAACCCCTGGACCACGCTGACAGAATCAACCCAGACGTTGTTCATGTAGGTTGAACCTTTGACGGTGATGCTCTTTGGATAGGGTCCAAGTTGACCGTCACCGGTTGTGATCGTGAAACAGACCTTTTCGGGTCCACCAGACAACGGACAATTGATAGCCGTAAGCTCGTCAATTTCATCCAGATGAAGTTGGGCCAGATAGCGGCGTGTGTTGTCCCGACAGGCGCTCCCGTCGAAGTTCCGACAATCCAGACGATAGGGCAGCGGTCCGGAGGATCCAGCAAGATCGATCACGGGTATCAGCAGCATAGCAACGTCTTGCGCGATCATGCTGTCGGGCGCCGGGAAGTATGACGGCGCGTGTGACGTTGGCACGGACTGGCACATCACCTTGTAGTAATAATCCCAATCGAAATCGGGCTTCTGAAATATCGCGCCTTCGACACCATAACGCTGGGTCACGCGGACTGAGTCTATGTGCCCAGCATCGTCGAACTCGACCGAGTATTTTTCGGTGCCGCACAGGCCGTACTGTGATCCGAGAGCATACGGGTGAGTGTACAGGTCGATCGACTCAATTGGATCGTTGTCCGTCCTATAGTAGCGCCAGCGATCTTTATGCCGGTCGACGAACGTGATCCGTTTTCCCGCTTCACCGAGCAGCCGTAGCGCTAGGCTCTGATCGCTTTCGGTCTTGAGAAAGCGAAAGGTGAAGCGGTCGAGAGCGCGTTGTGCATTTGCCTCTGAAGTCGAAGACGTGTCGCTAGGTGAGGCGGCATCGCGCGCTCGATACTTCTGCCAGCTCGGAGGCTTATATTTGCTCCAATCGGATTTATGAGGCTGCGCAGCGCAAGCTACACAAGCGAGAACGCCACACAAAGTGATTGTCCAAAGCCGCGCCATTTAACGCCCCGCCGAATTGTTATCGCGGCTTATGTAACAAAGTATCATCAGCCAACGCAAGCCGGTGAGCCTCTTGTCCGACCGGCGCCATGAAAGAGTGAATAAGCGCTCCTCCGAAACAACTTTCCTACAGCCCGCCCTTTGTGCCTTAAGCTGGCCGATGCCCATCCGCTTCAAGCCCGTTCCGCTCAAGGCTCGCCACGACGGCTGGACGTCGGAACGCCAGCGCCGTTTCATTCACGTCCTCGCCTCGACGAAATCGCTGACCAAAGCCTGCGGCGCGGTCGGGATGAGCCGCACCAGTGCCTACGCACTTCGCGAGCGGCCCGATGCGCTCCACTTCCGCCTCGCCTGGCGTGCCGCCCTGGAGGCCGGCTTCGCGCGAGGTCGCCGCTCCAAAGTTGACGAAGTGCAGGAAGTGGAGGGAGTGCCGAATTCAAGCAGTCGCACGTCAACTTCGTCAGCTTGGGAAACTTTGCAAACTTACCTCGCCCTGTTGCGCGCGCAGGATGAGCGGTTAGGCTCGGCCGGCGGAGGGTAATCGGATGCGCCTGCTGATTGCGTTGCTGGTGTTGGCATTTGGAGCAGCCCCTGCCCTCGCGAGACCAAGCCACGGCTCGATCCTCATTTATTCGGGCACGACCGGATACCGGCACGAATCCATCCCCGCCGGCATCGAAGCAGTCACTGCCATCGCCAGGCGCCACGGCCTGACCGTGATTGCCAGCGAAGACCCCAACGTCTTCTCGGCCCAGTCGCTGAAGCGCTTTCGCGCCATCGTCCTGCTCAGCTGCACGACCGACCCCAAGAAGCCGGAGTCCGAATGGCTGGTCGGCGACCGCCGCGATGCGCTGCAGGCCTTCGTCCATCGCGGCGGCGGGGTCGTCGGCATCCACGCGGCGGCGGACTCGCATTACTTCTGGCCCTGGTACGGGCACATGATCGGCGGACACTTCCAGCGCCACCCGCAAGGGACGCCCACCGGCATCGTCCACTTGTTCGGCAAGAGCCCGCTGACCGCCGGCCTGCCCGCCGCGAAGCAGCGCACGGACGAATGGTACTATTTCGACGATTACGATCCGACCTCGCGCCTGCTGGTGACGCTCGACCCGACGACGATCGGGGAGAAGGACGTCAACCCGAACCCGATGGCCTGGACCCGCACGGTCGATGGCGGCCGCGTCTTCTACACCGCGATGGGCCACACGAAGGAAAGCTATTCCGACCCCTATTTCCTGCGGCTCGTGTCGAACGGGCTCGATTGGGTGCTTGGCCGATGAAACGACTGCTTCCCTTTCTGCTGGCGCTGCTGGCGGCGCCGGCGTTTGCGCAGCCGATCCTGATCCACCCGGCGCGGGTGTTCGACGGCGTGAACCCGACGCCGCATGAAGGCTGGTCGGTGCTCGTGGATGCCGACCGCATCGTCGCCGCAGGGCCGAACGTCGCCGCTCCAGCCGGCGCCCGCACCATCGAGCTTCCCGGAACGACGCTGACCCCCGGCCTGATCGAGGGCCACTCGCACCTCTTCCTGCACCCGTACAACGAGACGCTCTGGGACGATCAGGTGCTTCACGAGCCGCTGGCGCTGCGTACCGCTCGCGCCGTCGTCCAGGCCGAGCGGACGCTCGACGCCGGCTTCACCACCGAACGCGACCTCGGCACCGAGGGCGCTGGGTTTGCTGACGTCGGCCTGAAGCAGGCCATCGACCAGGGCATCGTCCCCGGCCCTCGCCTACTCGTCTCGACCAAGGCGATCGTCGCCCGCGGCGCCTACGGCCCCAAGGGCTTCGAGCCGGGTCTGGCGATCCCGCAGGGCGCCCAGGAAGTCGCCGGCCCCGACGAGATCGTCCGCGCGGTCCGCGACCAGATTGCCGGCGGCGCGACCATCATCAAATTCTACGCCGATTACCATTGGGGCAAGGGCGAGCCGACGCGCCCGACATTGTCGCAGGCGGAGCTGAACGCCGGGGTCGCCGCGGCCCACGACGCAGGCCGCCTCGTCGCCGTCCACGCGACCACCGCCGAGGGCATGCGCCGCGCGATCCTCGCCGGCGCCGACACCATCGAGCATGGCTACAATGGCACGCCGGAAATCTTCAAACTGATGCACGACCGCGGCACCGCCTTGTGCCCGACCATCGCCGCGTCGGAGGCCTACGCCCGCTATTTCGAGCATTGGAAGGGCCAGGAGCCCGCGCCCGAAAGCGTTCAGGAAAATCGCCGCTCCTTCCAACTGGCCATGAAGGCCGGCGTGCCGATCTGCATGGGCGGCGACGTCGGCGTCTACACCCACGGCCAGAACTGGCTCGAGATGGACGCGATGCAGCGCGCCGGGATGCCGGCCGCGCAGGTGATGATCGCGGCAACGTCGGGCAACGCGCACATCCTCCACCTCGCCGACCGGGGCGAAGTGAAGGCAGGGATGCTCGCGGACCTCGCCGCCTTCGATGGCGACCCGACCCGCGACGTCGCGGCGGTGCGCAACGTCAAATTCGTGATGAAAGGCGGCCAGATTGTCCGCGGACCGTAGGGCCTTCCTCGGCGGGCTGGCCTTGCTGGCGAGCGCGGGGGCCGCAGCGCAGACGCCGTTCAAACCGGACGACCCAACCGCGCCCTTCTTCCCGCCGAAGGAGCGCTTCCCCCTCTGGCCCGGCAAGCCGCCCGGAGCGCCCGCCAAGCCGATCGCCCCCGACTGGACGATGAACAACCCGCCGCCGAACACCGAGCTCTGGCTGCGCGGGATCAACACGCCGGAGGTGCACGTCTACCGCCCTGCCCGCGCCGACGGCTCGTCGCTGCTGGTGTTGCCGGGCGGGGGCTATGGCTTCCTGTCGGTCCAGAACGAAGGCCTCGATCCGGCCGAGCGCTTCAATGCCGAGCGGACGACGGTGTTCATGCTGACCTATCGCCTGCCGGGCGAAGGCTGGAGCAACCGGAGCATCGTAGCGCTTCAGGATGCGCAGCGGGCAATGCGGCTGATCCGGTCGCGGGCTGCGGAGTTCAAGATTAATCCGGCGCGGTTGGGAGTACTGGGCTTCTCCGCCGGTGGCCACCTCGCCGCAGATCTTGCCGTTTCGCATGCGGCGTCGGTCTACAAGCCGGTAGACGCAGCGGACAGTCAGTCGGCACGTCCAGCGTTCGCCGGACTCGTCTATCCAGTCATCACGATGGACACGCTTTTCTCGGAAGGGAGTTCGCAGCCGAACCTGTTCGGCGAACATCCGGAGCCGGCGCGGGTCGCGGCGCGGTCACCTGCCCAGCATGTCACCGCCGACACGCCGCCAAGCTTCGTCGTTGCCGCCTTCGACGACGGCCTCATCCACATCGACAACAGCCTCATCTGGATCGATGCCTGCCGCAAAGCCGAGGTCCCGGTCGAAGCACATTTGCTCGCCGAGGGCGGGCACGGCTTCGGGCTTCACCTGCCGCCGGACAATCCCGGATCGCGCTGGCCCGACTTGTTCGCGCTGTGGATGCGAAAGCACGGCGGATGAGGGCCTTCACCCGCGCCGTCAGCCCGCGCCTCGCGGAGTGTCAGCTGACTCATCTCGACCGCGTGCCGATCGACCCGGCAAAAGCACGGCAGCAGCACGCCGCTTACGAAGCTGCGCTTGCCGGCGCCGGCTTCGAGATCGTCCGCCTGCCCGAGCTCGCCGACGACCCCGACGCCGTATTCGTTGAGGACACCGCCCTGCTCCTTGGCGAGCATGCGGTCATCACCCGCCCCGGCGCTCCATCACGGGCCGACGAGGTTCATTCAACCGCAGAAGGGCTAGCCGGATATTTCGAGGTGCATTGGATCGATCGCGGTTACGTCGACGGCGGCGACGTGCTCCGGATCGGCCAGACACTCTACGTCGGCCGCTCCACCCGCACCGACACCGACGGAATCTCCGCGCTCGCCGACCTCGTCGCGCCGCTCGGCTACACGGTGATGGAAGCGAAGCTCGGCGACTGCCTGCACCTCAAGACCAGCGCCACGTTCGCCGGCAACAATGTGCTTCTCTACAACTCGCAGGCAATCGACCCCGCACAATTTGCAGACGTCGAGCCCGTCGCCGTGCTCGAACCGGCGGCAGCGAACTGCGTCCTCGCCAATGACCGGATCATCTTGCCCTCAGGCAACCCGCGAACTGCAGCGATGCTGCGCGAACGCGGCCTGCACGTGGTCGAGGTCGACGTTTCCGAGCTTCAGAAGGCAGAAGCCGGCGGTACCTGCATGAGCCTGATCGACGACCGCCCCTAGAGGTTGACGCTCGCCATGCCCTGCGCGTGATAGCGTTGGCCCGCCGCGGCGCCGGGCGGAAGAATCTCGTCGAGGCGCTGGAGGTCGGCATCGCTGAGGTTCACGTCGAGCGCGCCGATATTGTCGTCGAGATAGCGGACGTGCTTGGTGCCGGGGATCGGGACGATGCCGTCGCCCTTGGCCAGCACCCAGGCCAAAGCGAGCTGCGCCGTGGTGCAGCCCTTGTCCTTCGCCAGCGCCTCGACCTCACGGACCAGCTGAATATTCTTCTCGAAATTCTCGCCCTGGAAGCGCGGATGGTTCTTGCGGAAATCGCCTTCCTCGAAGTCGTCGGGCGACTTGATCTGACCGGTCAGGAACCCCCGCCCGAGCGGCGAATAAGCGACGTAGCCGATCCCAAGCTCCCGGATCGTCGGCAGCACCTCGGCCTCCGCATCGCGGCTCCACAGCGACAGCTCGGTTTGCACCGCGGTGATCGGGGAGGTGGCGTACGCGGCCCGGATAGTCCGAGGCGCCGCTTCGCTCAAACCGAGGAAGCGGACCTTCCCTTCCTGCTGAAGCCGCGACATCTCCCCGACCGTATCCTCGATCGGCACGTTCGGGTCGACGCGGTGCTGGTAGTAGAGGTCGATGGTCTCCACCCCAAGCCGCTTAAGGCTCGCTTCGCACGCTGCGCGGACATAGGCGGGGTCACCCTTCACGCCGAGAAATTCGCCATTGGGCCCGCGAACGTTGCCGAACTTGGTGGCGAGTAACACGTCGTCGCGCCGGCCCTTGATCGCCCTGCCGACCAACTCCTCGTTCTTGCCCACACCGTACATGTCGGCAGTGTCGAGGAACGTCACGCCGCGATCGAGTGCGTGGTGGATCGTCGCGATCGATTCCTGCTCGCTGCCGCCGACGTAGAAGTCGCTCATCCCCATGCAGCCGAGGCCGATCGCCGAGACCTCCGGGCCATTCTTGCCAAGCCGCCTTTTACCGATCTGATGCATGGGAACTCCTTCTTTCGATCAATCCATGTGAACTGGCGGTCCGCCCCCACCGACCTGCTGCCCGCGCCGCATGAAGAACAGCAATGGCAGCACGGCGAATGTAATAATCATCATCAGCTTGAAATCATCGAGGTAGGCGATGAACAGAGCCTGTTTCGTGATCATCCCATTGATGTAAGCGAGCGCCGCGGGTCCCGCGACCGGGATCGCCGTCTGCAGGATCTCCGGGCTGGCCGTCGGGATAGTTTGCTGTGTGATCTGTGCTGCCATGTCGGCATGGGAGACCTGAGTCATCCGCACCAGTTGCGTGCTGACGACGGAAATACCGATCGAGCCGCCGATGTTGCGGGACAGATTCAGCAAGGCCGCGCCGGTCGTCCGAAGCCGCGGCGCAAGAGTCTCGAATGCCAGGCTCTGCAGCGGTACGAAGATGAGGCCGAGGCCGAGGCCCTGAACAACGCCGCTCATGATCACCGGCCGTGCCGGCTGGTCGATGGCGAAGCCCGTCATCATGTAGAGCGAGGTGCCCATGAGGACGACGCCAAGGCCGACCAGCATCCTCGCGTCGAACTTTCCGGTCAGGCGGCCGGCAAGCAGCATCGAAATCAAGGTTCCCACACCGCGAGGCGCAGTCAGGAATCCCGACTGAAGCACGGAATAACCGTACATGTTCTGAAGGAGCGGCGGCAGCAGCGCGAGACCCGCGAGCAGCAAAATGCCCGTCACAGCCATGAACAACAGGCCGGTCGCGAAATTGCGGTCGGAGAACATCGACCGCTCGAACAGCGGATTCTTGCCAGTGATCATGTGGACGATGAACATCCAGCCCGCACCGACGGCCAGCCCTGCCTCGATGATCGTCTCCCAGCTGGAGAACCAGTCATTCTGCTCGCCGCGATCGAGGCAGAACTGCAGCGAACCGAGCGCGATCGCGAGAAGCGCGAAGCCGAACATGTCGAACTTGCGCTGATGCGTTTCGGTCTTCGGCATGAAGCGCATCATGATGAGGATACAGAGGATTCCAACCGGCAGATTCACCAGGAACACCCATCGCCAGTTGTAATTGTCGGTGAGCCAGCCGCCGAGCACTGGACCCAGGATCGGGCCGATCATCACGCCGCCGCCGAACAAGGCCATCGCCTGACCGTGCTTTTCGCGCGGGTTGATGTCGAACAGGGTGGCTTGGGCCAACGGAACGATGAACGCGCCGCCCACGCCCTGCAACGCGCGGAACGCCACCATCTCTACCAGCGAGGTCGCGGTCGCGCACAACACCGACGCGACAGTGAACACCACCACCGAGATCAGGAGCAGGCGCTTGCGGCCCACCTTGTCCGCCAGCCAACCGCTGATCGGAAGGGCAACCGCTGACGAAACTATATAGCTCGTCAGCACCCAGTTGATCGTGTCCTGCGTCGCGCTGAGGCTCGCCTGCATGTGCGGCAGAGCAACGTTCGCGATAGTCGTGTCCAGCACCTGCAGGAGCACCGCCATCATCACCCCGACCGTGACGATCAACCTCTCTCCGGACGGCAGCGGATGCGCGGCCAGATGGGCCGGCGTTTCGGCCATGGGCGATTACTTCTTCTTACTGTCGTCGAAATAGACGGTGGCGACGACCGAGAGGCCGGCGATCATCGGCCTGTCCGGATTGCCGTCGAAGGCGATGCGGACTGGCACGCGCTGCGTTACCTTCACCCAGTTGCCGTTGGCGTTCTGAGCGGGAAGAAGTGAGAATTCGTTCCGGTGCCGGCGCCGATGCTCTGGACGCGTCCCTCGAACGTGCGGCCGGGATAGGCATCGACCTTGATCGTCGCGCGCTGGCCGGGGACCATCTTGCCGACGTCCTTTTCCTTGAAGTTGCCCTCGACCCACGCCGCCTTGCTGCGCACGAGCGAAATCATGCCGACACCAGTGATAGCCATCTGGCCGACCTGGAGATTGTCTGCATTTTCGACGGTTCCATCTATTGGCGCGCGAACTTCGGTTCGGGAAAGGTCGAGCCGAGCCTTGTCGACCGCGGCCTGCGCCTGCGCGATCTGCGGCTGGTCGCCACCCGGAGCCACCGCGGCGCTGGCATTGGCGGCACGAGCGCGGGCGTCGGCGAGTTGGGTCTCCGCCGAGCGGACCTCGTTCAACGCATCCTCATAATCGGCGCGCGTCGTGAAGCCCTTGTTGAGCAGCGCCTGCTGGCGGCCGAGCGCGTTGCGCTTGATCGAAAGGTTGGCCTGGGCGCCCGTGATGTCGCCACCGGTCCCAGCAGCCGTCGTCTTAAGCACGGTAGTCTGAAGGCGAGCAGAGGCGAGCGTCGCCTCTGCCTGCTCAAGCGCGACGCGATAGGGTTGAGGGTCGATCCGGAAGAGCAAGTCGCCGCGATGCACTTGCGCGCCATTGCGGACGAGCACTTCGACGACCTGGCCGTTCACCTGTGGGCTAACCGAGACGATATCCTGCTTCACCTGCGCGTCGTCGGTGCCGACGCTGCCGCCGCTTGTCATCCAATAATAGCCACCGGCGATGATCAGGAGTGCCGGGACGATGAACAGCAGTATCGGACGCAGGAACCGCTTCAGGTTCCGCTTCGGAGCGGGCGCTTCGACAGCCTCTGGCGTGTCCGCCTTGGGCGCAGTCATGGGCTCTGTGGCCATCTTGTTCATTGATTCATTGCCCTGTTGATTGATGCGGTCCGGCCAGCGTTTTCACGCACGCGCGCCAGGACCTGACGCACAATTTCGATGTCTTTCGGGTCGATTCCCGCAAACGCCTCGCCCACTAGCTCGTCGCCGATCGCCTGAAGTTTCTCGATGAGCGGCCGTGCCTTCGCGGTGACGTGAAGGCGCCACGCCCGCCGATCCTCGGGATCGCGGGCGCGCTCTACCAATCCGCTCTCTTCGAGACGATCGACGATGCGGCAAAGGGTAATCGGCTCAAGGTCGAGCATGTCCGCCAGTTCGACTTGGCGAAGGCCGGGCGAGCGGGTCAGCTTGAACAGCACTTTCCATTGGGCGCGAGTAACGCCCAGCCCGACCGCCAGCCGGTCGAAGGCTTTACGCAGCGAGTGTGCGGTCTCGCCGATTTCGAAGGGAAGAGTTTCCATTTGCGACGGATATAGTAAGCTTACTTATTATATGCAACGCCATTCTGGTCGCTACGTTCCGATGTGAACGATATTTCATGCGCGTTGACGGGTGACGGGAGGCGACCTAACTCGGCCAGCGGCTCCAGCGGGTATGATGTAATGGTAGCCTGTCAGCTTCCCAAGCTGAACGCGCGGGTTCGATTCCCGCTACCCGCTCCAAAATAGGAACGTCCGGGGGACGTTTCGATTTTGGAGCGCCCGGAGCGAAGCGTAGGGGCGACAGCCCCTCCTATCGATACTTTGCTGCTTCCTTCTTGCAGTCGTAGGGCAAGCGCTCGGCCGAGCAGAAGTCGGGCCAAATTCCCGACTTCGACCAATATGCCGTAAGTCCGAGCCGCGCGGCCACGGGTATGAAGCGCCGATCGGCACGAACCGCAGCGAACTCGGGCCTGAACAAGATATCTGGATCAGCAACCGGTCGGAAACGGGGCTGCGCGAGCAACGCGTAGACCTCATCGACCTTTCCGAACAGCCCGAGAGCCAGCAGGTACTGGTTGAGCCGCTTGGGGTCGTCTGGCCGATTCCAGGCGTTTATCGCATCTTCGATTTTGGCTGGCGTCGGATCGAGCCGCGCGGCGAGAATCTTGCGGTACGAAAGTAAGCGGGCGTCACTGTAGGGAAGCGCGCGAGGCAAGAGCTTCTCAGCGGTGGCCGGGTCGCCATAGCGGTAGTGGAATCCGAACTCGGCAAAATCGATCTGCGGGTCACTGGGCCACTTCTTCCGCGCTTCCGCGATGTCCGTTCGCACCCTGGAAAACTGGCCCGCGTAGGTTAGCGCAATGATATAATTGGCGCGAACGAGCGAAGAGAGCGGATCGAGCTCAACCGCTCGCTGAGCCGTCGCAACGGCATCGGTCATTCGACCGACTGCTTGAAGATAGCTGGTTAGTTCGGATTGCAGCAAAGCGTTGCTCGGTTCGAGTGCTGCGCCGCGTTCGAGCAAGGCGAGACCCTTCAAATAGTCATCGGGCAACAAAATAGCTTCAGCCATATAAGGCAGGCCGCTTTGTGGGTTTAGACGCCGAGCGGCTGCGATCGCAGCTTGAGCGCTCTTTATTGCGGCCGAATCAGGAGAGCCTCGATTTTCTTGTTGCGTTGCCGCGATGACGGATCTCCCGATCGCAAGGTAGTCCCAACCTCGTGAGAATTTGGGAGCAAGTCTTACAACCTTTTCAAATTGGGCCAGCAGCGCCTCGTCCGACCAGTCAGAATCGCTGATCCCGATGCATCCCGCCAGATAAACGGCGAGCGCCGGTTGAACTAAACGCTCTTGTCCGCCTCGTGCGTCCGTCAAGCACAGCGCGGCCTGAGAGGCTGACCGCGAAACCTGCTGGCGCAGATCGACGGCAGACGCGTCGGGAACATTCCAACTCTTCGACCAGAGGGTCGTGTGGCCGTCCATATCGGATAAGGTCAGGCTGGCATCGGCACCTGGCCCGTGGCGATTGGCCGATATCAGAACCCGATATGCCGCTCCGCTCGGCGATGCATCAGGGGCAATTACCGCGACGCGGTCAAAATGGGTGGGCAGGAACGACGCCATATCCGCTGCGCTTAGGTTCGCGTAATCGGTTGCGGCCACTTTGTCCGGCGACGTCGGCGATGGCGCAACTGCGATCACTAGGTTCGAATCGTGGCCGAGCGTCCGCCACGCGATGACTGACGCGCCTACGATGACCAAAGCAAGAATCGTCGCAAGAATGGCGACCCTTGGAGTGGTCGTTCTCGATCGGCGGATTGCTTTCGGCGCGAAGTCGGCTCGCCCCCTTCCCGGAGTATTCCCAGTGGTTCTTATCGCCCGCAAAATCTGCTCGGCGCGCGATGGGTCGCCTTTGCCCTTCCACTTGGTCAGATCGATCGACTGGAACTGCCGGAACCCAAGCGGAGGCAGGGTTCCATCGAGCGTAAGCGGGATCAGCTTGCTGTTATCTCGCCCGTAACCCGCTTCATCGCGCACCCAGGGTGATTTTACAGATTCCGCTGACCACAGCACGACGACCGCATCGCAATCCTCGAGCGCCTGTTCGATCTCGTTGGAAAAGCTGGCGCCGCCGCGAATATCGTCTTCGTCGCGCCAGACGTCATGGTCGTGCCGTTCAAGCCATTCGGTGAGGCGCTGCGCCCGCAGCGCGTCCTTGCGCGAGTAGCTTAGAAACAGCTTAGCCATGCCGCCCCCGGTCGGCGGCAGAGTGCGCGTGCTCGGGCCTCAGCGCAAGGCGAGCTTAGATTCCGCCATCGACCGGTTCGAAGCCGGCGTCCCGCAGCCGCTGGGAGAGTTGATCTCCAGTCGAGCGCGCTAGCGCCTCATCCTCGGACCGGATCACAAAGTTCGATCCATAACGGCCGTCCTTGAAGAACGGATAGCTGCCAATCACCACGCCGGGGTTCTCCTCCTCGGTCTCCCGCAGCAGGTCGGCGACATCGCTTTCAGGGGCGCGTGCGCCAACCGTGATTGAGACGACCGGCCGCCCGCCTTCGAGCGTTCCCGTCAACGCCGCCAGCATGCTCGCCGCGATGTGGGGCACGCCGGCCATGATGTAGACGTTGCCCATCTTGATGCCCGGTGCGCCGGAACTCGGGTTGCGGAGGAGCTCCGCCCCTTCCGGAGTGCGCGCCATCCGCAAGCGGGACTCGGTCAATCCACCGGGCCGGTCGCGATAATAATCCTGCAGGATCTTCAGCGCTTCGGGATGAACAGTCGCTGGAACAGCAAACGCCTTGGCGATGGCATCGACCGTGATGTCGTCATGAGTCGGCCCGATTCCGCCTGTCGTGAACAGATAATCATGCTTCGCTCGAAGCTCGTTCACCGTCTCGCCGATCTTCTCCATGTCATCGGGTACGATCCGCACCTCGGCGAGGCGGATGCCATGGTCGTTGAGCCATAGCGCAAGCTGCGCGACATTCTTGTCCTGAGTGCGGCCCGAGAGGATCTCGTCGCCGATGACGGCCAGCGCCGCCGTCCACACGCGGTCGGAAGACATGCTCGCCCTCTAGCGCCGTTCTGCGGGGGTGCAAATTCCACGCTTCGCGACTATCTGGGCGGCATGACTCAATACATCACGGTCGCGCCCGAAGACCGGGTCGAAGCCAAGAACGGCGTCATCAAGCTGCATGGTCCGGACGGGTTCGAGGGCATGCGCAAGGCCGGCCGTCTCGCCGCCGAGATCCTCGATGCGCTGGTGCCCCACGTCGTTCCCGGCGTCACGACGCAGGAACTCGACGACATTGTCTTCAAGCTGACAACCGACGCCGGCGGTGTTCCGGCGACGCTCGGCTATCGCGGCTACAACAAGAGCTGCTGCATCTCGATCAACCATGTCGTCTGCCACGGCATCCCGAGCGAGAAGACGCTAAAGGACGGCGACATCGTCAACATCGACGTGACGCCGCTTCTGAATGGTTGGCATGGCGACACGAGCCGGATGTACCTGGTCGGTGACGTAGCTCTGCGCGCGCGCAAGTTGGTGGATGTGACCTACGAATGCTTGATGCTTGGGCTCGAGCAGGCCAAGCCCGGTAATCATCTCGGCGACATCGCAAACGCCATTCAGCGCCACGCCGAAAGCCAGCGCTACAGCGTCGTCCGTGATTTCTGCGGCCACGGCGTCGGGCGCGTCTTCCACGACAGCCCCGAAGTCATCCACGCCGGCCGCCCCCGCACTGGGCCCGAGCTTCGTCCCGGGATGTTCTTCACCGTCGAGCCGATGATCAACCTCGGCCGGCCCGATGTGAAGGTTCTCGACGACGGCTGGACAGCGGTCACCCGCGACCGCTCGCTGTCAGCACAGTTCGAGCATTCGATCGGGATCACCGAGACCGGCTGCGAGCTCTTTACGAAGAGCCCCAAAGGCCTCGACCACCCGCCTTATTGATTGGCGGCGACCAGCTTTCTCCGCACCGAGGTGCCGCGTTTCTGTGCGGCGTCGACCAGGAAAAGCTTGCCGTCCAGATCTGCGATCAAACGGTTGAGATCGTCCCGTAGCGTCGGAATCGATCGGACGATTTCTGCGTCACGGACCGCCTCCGCCTGGTCTATCTTAATTCGGCACTGAACCGGCAGAACCGAGATCGAATTTCCGTCTTCGTCGAACGAGATATCTTCGGGGCACTGGGTTCGAACGGCATTCTGAGCCGCGGTCGGCATGACCGATCGGATATGTTCGCGGTAGGGCGGTACGTTGGAAAAGGTGACCTGGACCGTATCGACCCCGTTGTAGAAATTCATAACCAGCTCGCGCGTCTTCGCGTCACCCAGATTCTCGAGGTTCCCGGTCGCCAATATTTCGTCATAGGTGGCACGGCGTAGCTTGGTCGGGATGATTTGGCTGGCCTGATAGGCATCAACGAGGAAAGCGGCGGCGTCGCTCTGCGCCGGACGGTCCAGCGCATCCAGCGCTGCGCTCGCGAACTTGCGGACGGTTGAGTAATAAATCCGCCGGTGCATGTAGCTGTGATCGTTAGCGTCGATGTCCTCGATCAGCCGCTGGCGATAATCGTGGCCCTTCTGGCGATCGATCCGCGCCTGGTTCCAATTGTTGACCTGGATACCGAGGAAGACGCCGACAATCAGGATCACGAGGTCGAGCCCGACGCCGAACCAGTTCTGCCTCCCCGCCTCTTGCCGAAGCCGTTTCAGGAACATGCTCGCACCCCCGCGGCGGAGCCTAATCGGCTGTGGCGCCTGCGGCCAGCCTCAGCATCCATTGAGCAGCGGCGTCGAGCGCTTCTGCTTCCTTTGCTGCGACCCTGAAGGAGTGATCGGCGCCATCGACGATGTGAAGGGTCGCGCGGTCGCGTAGTCCTGCAACGACGGGTTTGAGCAGGTCGAGCTCGGCCAGAGCGTCGCGCGAGCCCGAAACGAACAACATCGGGATTTGGACGTTCGCCAGATGATCGGCCCTATCGATGCCGGGCTTACCCGCAGGGTGAAGCGGGAAGCCGAGGAAAGCTAGGCCGCGAACGTTGGAAAGCGGTTCGAGCGCCTGGGCCTGCGATGTCATCCGGCCACCGAACGAACGACCGCCAGCGAACAACGGGAGATTGCCGGCTAGCTTTACAGCCTCGGCGGCCGCGGCGCGAACCGTCGCGTGCGCAACCGGCAGGCGGTCAGGCCGCTTCGACCCCTTCTCCATGTACGGGAATTGGAAGCGCAACGTCGCAATGCCGCGTTCCGCCAATCCCTGAGCTGATGACTCCATCGCCTTGTGCGTCATTCCCGCGCCCGCGCCATGAGCGAACAGGTAGAGTGCCTTGGCTCCGTGGGGACGAAGAAGAAGTCCCGAGACGCTTTCGCCGCCGACCGGGATCGTCAGCTTTTTCACATCAGGCCGCGGCTGCTTCGGTCTCCGCGTCCCACCGCGCGGTCAGCTCGCGCGCCGCCTCGACGTCGGGCGGGAAGTCGACCTCGCCCCATTCTTCGCCATTGATGTCGAGCGTCCAGACATCACTGCTCTGCGCGATGTGGTTGATGACCCGGAGGTACCAGATGGTCGTGCCTTCGGGCGTCCGCATGGCCTGCTCGATCGCATCGCGGAATCGCTCGGCTCCGCCAGCCCGGAAGGCAAGGCAGCCGATCGACTCGGCGTTGACGCCGTCGCTGATCCTTTTGCCGATTGCCTTCAGCCGGCCGCCATCCTCGACGACCTTCATGTCGTCCTCGTCATAGCCATCAGCTTTACGGTCGATGGTGACGCAAATTCCGCTGCGATCGTTCTCCACGACCTTCTTCATCAGCGCTCGCGAGACGAGCGTGTCCCCGTTCCACACGAGGCAGTCGCCGGTCAGCTCTTCGCGGGCCATGAACAGGGAGCCGGTATTGTCGGCGACTTTGTAGAAGGGGTTGAACACCGTCCGCACCTTCGGCCCGCCGGTGCGCCGCGCAATCGCCTCGTTCACCAGCTCATCATGGAAACCTGTGACGACCACCGCTTCGTGGACGCCATTAGCCTCGAGCGCATCGAGCTGCCGGTCGAGCAAGGTCCGCCCGTTGAAATCGATCAGGCACTTCGGGCGGCCGTCAACGAGATGACCGAGGCGCGAGCCCTGCCCAGCGGAGAGAATGATTGCTTTCATGATGTCGTCAAATTCCTTGGGGCGCACTGCCTTTCAATTGCGGCGCCGTTTAGGCAATAGAATGCCGCCAGTCACGAAGGGGTGCCGGGTGAAGAAGATCGAAGCGATCATCAAGCCGTTCAAGCTCGACGACGTCAAGGACGCGCTGCACGAGGTCGGGGTCAGCGGCATCACCGTTGCCGAGGTCAAGGGATTCGGCCGGCAGAAGGGTCACACCGAGCTCTACCGCGGCGCCGAATATGTGATCGACTTCCTGCCCAAGGTGAAAGTCGAGGTCGTGGTCGAGGATTCGATGGTCGAAAACGTCATCGAAGCCATCGAAAATGCCGCCCGGACCGGCCGCATCGGCGACGGCAAGATTTTCGTGATCGATGTCGAACAGGCAATTCGCATCAGGACAGGTGACCGCGGCAGCGATGCAATCTAAGGGCTGGCGTTAATGGCCTCGGCAATGGACGAACGGCTGGCTTCGATGTCGCCGGACGAGTTGCGCTCCACGATGCGCGCACTCGGTTATCGCACTCAAAACGATCTCGCCTCGGCAATCGGCGTCTCGCGTTCGGCCGTCAGCTTGTGGTTAGAAGGCAAGGTTGGTGTGCCCCGCCCTGTTGCAATGCTCCTGAGGATGCTCGTTTCGGCGCAGCGCCGGGTTTACTGAGCTTCAGCCCTCTCGTCGGGCGTGAGCACCCCGTCATGGTTCGTGTCCATCCGGTCAAAATGAGCGAGCATCCCCTGCTCGAATTCGCGTCGAGTGATCGCTCGTTCGCCGGCGAAACGGTGTTCGAGAAAGCGCTCGGTATGGCCGCCGATTCCGGGCTTGACGTCGATGCCGGTGCTCGCCCGTTCGGCGCGCAACCGCATTCCCGTAACCATTGCCTCTCGGCGCGTCAGGAAGCCATTGTGATTGGCGTCGAGCGCATCGAACAGTTGGTCGGCGCGCTCGACCGCCTCCTGGCGAGTAATGTCCCACTCTGCCACGGGGGGTGAAAGATGGGCCAGCGCCGGCGAGGCCAGCGCTAGAGAAAGGCTTAGAATGATCGTCTTGGTCATGCCGCACTCCTAAGGAGCGCGACATGACAGGCGGGTGATGCCAAGCGGAACTAACGTTCAGGAAGCCGCCGACGCAGCCTTAGTCAGTTCCCCTGCGCCTTGCGGGCTTCGCGGGCCTGCTGACGCTCGGCCGCAGTCACCGTGCCGTCGTGATTGAGATCCTCGCTGTCGAAGCGGGCGAGTGACTGCGCCTCGAACTGGGCAAGGGTCACCGACTGAGCATCTCCGAACACGCGGGAGATCATGCGATCAGCGCGGCCGCCGCCGGCATCGCTTCCGCCCATCTGGGCGCGAACCTGCGCCACTTCGTCGCGGGTGACGGCGCCGTCATGGTTGAGGTCCAGCCGCTGGAAGAATTCGTCAGCGTGCTGCTGAGCCTGCGCACGGGTTTGATCCTGGTCCCAGCCGCCACGATTACCGTGGCCGACTCGGTCCTGCGCCTGGGCGTGGGTTGCAAACGCCAGAGCGGCTGAAGCCGCGATCAAAAGATACTTGGTCATGATCGAACATCCTTGCACGCGCTGGCCACTCGGCCGGCGGACGTTCCCCCGTCGCGGGGGCCAATGACGATCCCCCAGTGAACTGCCGATTTACGGTGAAATCCTCACCGCCCTCCTGACTCTCTGCCGTCGGTCGGGAATCTGGTGGCCCAAGCTCGAATCAGATCTGCCTGTCACTGCCGCGATTGCGGGAGTCCCGGAGGGCGTTTGGCGGGCTTCAAGGTCTTAGAGAGAGCAGGGAATATAGACATGGCTAAAAAGGCAACCGACGCCGGGACCATCCTGTCGCGCATCAAGGACGAAGAGATCGACTGGGTGGACCTTCGCTTCACCGACCCCAAGGGCAAGTGGCAGCACCTCACCATGTGTTCGGGCGTGGTCGACGAAGATCAGCTGATCGACGGCTTCATGTTCGACGGAAGCTCGATCGCCGGCTGGAAGGCGATCAACGAATCCGACATGATCCTGAAGCCGGACCTGGATGCGGCCTATGTCGATCCGTTCAGCGCGACGCCGATGATGGTGTTGTTCTGTAACGTCGTCGAACCGTCGACCGGCGAGCTTTACGCCCGCGACCCACGCTCCACCGCGACGCGCGCCGAGGCGTACCTCAAGCAGACCGGCATCGGCGATGACATCTACGTTGGCCCGGAAGCCGAATTCTTCATGTTCGACGATGTGCGCTTCGAGGACGGATACAACGCCAGCGGTTTCAAGATCGACGATATCGAGCTGCCGACCAACACCATGCGCGAATATGAGGGCGGCAACCTGGCCCACCGACCGCGCGCCAAGGGCGGCTATTTCCCGGTCGCTCCGGTCGACAGCGCGCAGGACATTCGCGGCGAGATGGTCTCGACGATGCTTGAGATGGGTCTGCCGATGGACAAGCACCATCACGAAGTTGCCGCGTCCCAGCACGAGCTCGGTCTTACCTATGGCGGCCTAGTCGAGACCGCCGACCGCATGCAGATTTACAAATATGTCGTGCACATGGTCGCCCATGCGTACGGCAAGACCGCGACGTTCATGCCCAAGCCGATCGCCAAGGATAATGGCAGCGGCATGCACACCCACATGTCGATTTGGAAAGGCGGCAAGCCGCTTTTCGCCGGCAACGGTTATGCTGGCCTCAGCGAGACGGCGCTCTACTTCATCGGCGGCGTCATCAAACACGCCCGCGCGCTGAACGCATTCACCAATCCGACGACCAACAGCTACAAGCGCCTGGTCCCGGGCTTCGAGGCGCCGGTGCTGCTGGCTTACTCCAGCCGCAACCGTTCCGCCTCCTGCCGCATCCCGTACGGCGCGGGCGAAAAGGCTAAGCGCGTCGAGTTCCGCTTCCCGGACGCGCTCGCCAATCCGTATCTCGCTTACTCGGCGCTGCTGATGGCCGGTCTCGATGGCATCCAGAATCGCATCCACCCGGGCGACCCGATGGACAAGAACCTCTATGACTTGCCGCCGCAGGAGCTGGTCAATGTCCCGACCGTGTGCGGCTCGCTGCGCGAGGCGCTCGTCAACCTGCAGCAGGACCGCGCCTTCCTGACACGCGGGGACGTGTTCAGCGACGATCAGATCGACGCCTACATCGAGCTCAAGTGGGAAGAAGTGATGCGCTGGGAGACCACGCCGAGTCCGGTCGAGTTCGACATGTATTATTCGAGCTAAATCGACAGCCGCAGACGAAATCGATAAGTGTCTCCCCGCTCGGTATTTGGTGGGGAGACACACCTTGGCTCGAGCGCTCTCGCTAATCGCTTTCTTTGTCGGCGTCGTAGTCGTCGTGCTTGGATTGCTGATCTGGGGCAATTCCAAGCTCGGCTAGCTTTACGCCTGCAACGCGCTTAGCCTTCTCCCTTCCAGTGCTGGCAGGGGGCAAAGCGCTGAAATGACAAGCGATTCCCAAACCGACTCGCTGCCCGATCGGACGATCGCGGCCATCTCCTGGCGTATCTTGCCGCTGATCGGCCTTGGCTATCTGTTCTCGCTGATGGACCGGCTGAACATCAGCATGGCTGCGCTCCAGATGAACGCAGAGCTGAAATTCAGCGCTACGGTATACGGCGCCGGAGCAGGCGCTTTCTATCTCGCCTACGCGCTGTTCGAGATCCCGTCGAACATGCTGATGACCAAGGTTGGCGCCAGGAAGTGGCTGGCACGCATCATGTTCACCTGGGGAATCCTTGCGGCCTCGATGATGTTCGTGAAAACGCCGTTCCAGTTCTACTCGGTGCGTTTCTTGCTTGGGATGGCGGAGGCCGGCTTCTTTCCGGGCGTCGTCTATTACCTCTCGCACTGGTTTCCGAGGGTGCAGCGCGGACGCGCCATCAGCCGCTTCTATTTCTTCGGCCCCCTCTCATCGACCATCATGGGATTCGCCTCACCACCGCTTCTCGGGCTGCATGGCGCTGGAGGGCTGAGCGGATGGCAGTGGCTGTTCCTCGTCGAGGGTCTGCCCGCGACGTTCGTGGGGATCGCCATCTTCCTAATGCTGCCGGAATCCCCCAAGACCTCGACGTGGCTCAGCCCGCAGCAGACCGGCTGGATCGAGCGGCAGCTCAACGCCGACAGGAAGCGCATGCGGACGACCGAGAAGGAGAGCCTAACGGCCGCCCTTGCCCATCCGGCGACGTTGCGGCTGGGCGCGATGGGCTTCCTCGCGATCGGATCAATGGTCACATACGCCCTCTCCGCCCCGTTGATGCTGAAGCAGGCAGGTTTCACTAGCGGCGAAATCGGCGATCTAGTCGCGATCGGGGGCGTGCTCGGCGCGATCGGCATGCTCGCCACGGGGTGGATTTCGGATCGGCAAGGCGAGCGCTTCACGTCGATGTGGATCTGGACGACCCTAATGGGCCTCTCGTTCGCGATCTCGGCTGCAGCGACCAGCTCGCCTAAGATCCTTGCGGCAGCCTATCTGCTCTACGGTCTGTCATGGGGCTCCGTCACACTCTCGCAAGTGAGCGCCTGGGCGGACTTGCTCCAGGGCCGGGTGCTGGCTCTTGGGTGCGCGGCGATCAACAGCCTGTCGCAAATCGGCGCGTTCCTTCTGCCGCTCGCGTGGGGAGGCCTCGCCGACAAGACCGGGGGCTTTCACGCCGGCCTCATCGGACTCACGATCGCAACCGCAATTGCTCTGCTCCTCACCATGGAGCTGGCCGCCAACACGCGCCGAACGGTAGCGGCCGCCGCGATTTAACGAGCCGACTGAACGATTCCGTAACCCTGTTGCGCCTAAGATGGCCGCACCAGCGGTGTATCGGAGTGACCAGATGAATATTCGGGCACGGATCTTCGGCGGCAAAGTCGAAGAGGCTCCCCTTGTACAGGCCAAGAAGCCGAAGGGCGCCAAGGCCGATACCTTGAATAGCGTTTCGGTCGCACGGGAAGAATATCGCCGCGGCGATACTCGTGATGGCGACCGCCATCGGCTGTCCGACGAGCAAATCCGGGTAACTCACGGCGGCGAAGACCGCGAGGTCCAGCTGGTGAATCTGTCTGGCGGCGGTGCGATGGTCGAAGGCGACTTCGAGCCCATGCTGTGGGACCGCGTTGACCTTCACCTCGGCGAGAACGGGACGATCGAGTGCGCGGTTCGCTGGATCAAGGCCAAGCGGGTCGGCCTGGAGTTCGCTCATGAAACCCGCATTGACTGCTCGGCAAGCCAGCAGGCGAACGTGCTTCGAGCAGTCATCGCCAAAAGCTTTCCGGACGTGGAATTCGATGAATCCGCCGTTGTCGTTGAGGCGCCTGTTCCTGCTCCAACCGACGAACACCGCGGCGGGAAGCGCCACCCGTTGATCTGGTCGGGCTTCCTCCATCACGACTTCCAGACGACCCAATGCCGCCTCCGCAACATCTCCGAAACCGGTGCGATGATCGAATGTGGCGCACCACTTCGGGTCGGCGCGGAGCCGATGCTCGAGCTTGGCGACAGCATTCACCTCAGCGCGACCGTCGCCTGGGTGGCTGGTGACACGGCTGGCCTCACCTTCACCAAGCGCTTCGACCTGGACGATCTGGCCTCAGCACGACCGGACGTCGCGTCGGCTCACTGGAAGGCGCCGTCCTACCTACAACCCGGTATCGCTGCTTCGGACTCTCCGTGGGAGGAGCAGTGGGAGCGTATGTCGGTCAGCGAACTGCGCCAGTCGCTCGAGGGCTTCCTGAAGCGCTAATTGCGGACGTAGATCAGGCCGACCTTGTCGGCGTGAACGCGGCGCCACTGAGGCGAGTGGTCCAATAGGGCAATCAGCTTGGTGTACCGTGGCGGCAGGATTGCCCAGCGGATATTCCACCGATCGACGACCGCCGCGAGAGCCTGCGCGTCGCCCTCGGTAATCTGCTTGTAACCGACGACGACTTCGTCGCCGTACATGTCGCTGCGGCCATCGATATATGGCCTGATTCCCGACAATATGAGCGGACCGCCCATCGAATAGCCGTTGAGCACCGGCTGATTGCGCAACTCAGGCGGAACGGCTGCAATAAGCTTCCATGGATTCTTTTCGTTGTCGGGCAGCGTCACTGGCAAGACAGCGCGGACTGCAACCAAAACGGCAATTGCCCCGGCGGTCAGCCATACCACGGATCGCGTCGGCCGAGGCGCTGGCTCGCCGCTGGCGAAACCTTCGGGGAGCAGTAGCGCAGCGAGGATGATGAAGACCGGCTGATGCCGCGTTTGAAAGAACGCCAGTCCTAGAAGCACAGCGAGAAGAATCCACCGCACGGGATGGAGCTTCGGGCGCTTCCGCCAGATCAACAGCGCAATCCCGACCAGGACCACGAAGAAGAAAGGGGTGATTTTGGGGTTCGACGGCTTCCATTCGTCGATCAATGGCAGGTGAGACAACTTGGCGACGAGCAACGGGTGGATGACGCCCGCAATGCCGTTGGCGTTGACGAACACCGCCACGACGCAGGCAATTGCGAACACCAGCCACTCACGCAGCGCTCGCGACCGGTCCGCCGAAGTCAGCACCGCTTCAAGACCAAACGCTCCGGCGATGAGCAGCCCGAGAGCGAAGCTGCCGTGAAGGTTCGTCCAAACGACCATCAGCAAGGCGGCAAGCAACGGCGGCGCCCTGTTCTGCTCGCGCGCCCGCAACATTAGCGAGGTCCAAAGTGCGATGAGCGGCCACGCGAGGAGATGCGGCCGCGCAAGCATCATCGGGATCAGCACGACGTCCATCGCAACCAGTGCGACAACGGCCACCCAAGGGCGAACAAAACGCGACGCATTCAAATACACGATCGCGTGAAGTGCCATTAGAGCCGCGGCCACTAGAGCGGCGACACCGCTATAACCGGCAAGACGGTACGAGCCGGCAAGCAAAACCTCCGAGAACCACTCGAACGGCACCCACGGCTTTCCGGCCCAGGTGAAGGAGAACGGATCCGTGTAGGGGATCACCCGATGATCGAGAATCCACTGGCCCGTCGCGATATGCCAACTGACGTCGCCATCATTGAAGATCGTCCCCGAGCTTCCAAGCAGCACCGGGATCAGGATTACACCGATGAGCAGGGGAAGCAGCGATTTCGGCCGTTCAACCGTGGCTTCGGCGTCCATCAATCCTCCTCAATCAGGCTGCTGGTCTTGGTTTCCGGAAGCATGACGAAGGCGATTGCTGCCATCCCGATGATCGCCGTCAGGTACCAGTAGAAACCGCTCTCGGCGCCCGCCTGCTTGAACCAAAGCGCGACATATTCAGCAGTGCCGCCGAACAGGCAGTTGCCGACCGCATAAGGCAGCGCGACGCCGAGCGTCCGGATGTGCGCAGGGAACAGCTCGGCTTTGATAAGACCGCTGATCGACGTGTAGGCACCGAGCAGGACCAGCGGTGCCATGACCAGAGCAAGTGCAGTTGTCACATCTTTAGCGTGGCTGATCTCCGTGAACACCGGCACTGACACCAGCACCCCGCCAAACCCGAAGACATAGAGGATCGGCTTCCGACCGACGCGATCCGCGACCATCCCCCAGATCGGCTGGATGATCATGAAGGCGACGAGCGCGATGGTCATGATCTCGGTCGCCGACGACCGCGAAAAGCCGCTCGTGTTGGTCAGGAACTTCTGCATGTAGGTCGTGTAGGCGTAGAAGGCCGCCGAGCCGCCGCCGCTGATCGCGGCAACGATCAGGAATTCGCGTGGATGCTGCTTCCACAGGCCGGTGGCGGTCGAGCGCTGCCGATCCGAAGACTGGTTGGTGAAGGATTGGGTTTCGGCCAGGCGAGTGCGGAGGATGTAGACGGCAACGGCGAGCAGCGCGCCAATCCCGAAGGCGACGCGCCAGCCCCAGCCCTGCAGCTCGGCCTCCGGCATCGTCGACTGGAGCAGGACGACGACTGCCAACGCCAGCAGCTGGCCACCGATTAGCGTGAAATACTGAAAGCTGGCCCAAAAAGCGCGGCGATTACGCAGTGCCATTTCCGATAGGTAGGTTGCGCTTGCTCCGTATTCGCCGCCGACCGACAGGCCTTGCAACATTCTGGCGATGACCAGCACCGCCGGCGCGACCGCGCCCGCCTTGGCGTACGTTGGCGCAACCGCGATCAGCAGCGAACCGCCAGCCATCAACGCAACCGACAGGGCCAGGCCGGACTTCCGCCCATGACGGTCGGAGTAGATGCCCATCAGCCAGGCGCCGATCGGCCGCATCA
>Ga0268266_10000372_pt1 | contig 68830 bp, 64 predicted proteins | sample KBSS13metaG_FD_190356 | JGI IMG/M metagenome (GOLD analysis project Ga0268266, IMG submission 190356) | Switchgrass rhizosphere microbial communities from Kellogg Biological Station, Michigan, USA - KBS S1-3 metaG (SPAdes) (version 2) | ecosystem: Host-associated > Plants > Roots > Rhizosphere...
CGCACCACCGACGCTGAGGTATCATCGCCCTGATATTTGGTCGCGACCAGAAACTCCGGCGCCTTGTTGTGCTCCACCCAGGCCGCCAGGGCCGGCAGAGCCGCGATGGCGTTGGGACCGGGACCGCCCCCACAATGAAGCATGCCCGGCGCCATGAACAGCCGGTAAAAGCTGCCGGTGGGACCCATCTTCTTCTGCACCGACCGGTAATAGTCCACGGAGTCCAGCGCGGGGATCGCGGGATCGGCCCAGCCATGATACTGGATCAGCTTGCCGCCATGATCGCGGAACGCGGACATATCCGTATCATGGCTGGCGAAGACGGGTGAAAATTTCGCGTCCGCTGCGGCGATATCCCTATCGAAATTTATCTGCTTCAGATCAAAGTCCCGCGCGCCCTGGACAACATAGCCAAAAAAATTGCCGCCGAACTGATAGATCAGGGATTGCTTGGGGTCATTGCCTTCGCCGGTGATCCAGCGGCCCCAACCATTCGGCTCGCCTTCGCCGCCCGGCGAAAAGCCGGATATGATTTTCTCCCTAGTGCGCGGATTGCGCGGCCCATCATAGATTTTTCGCAGGGCGGAAAGCTGTGCGCCCGTAAGGCAGGATGGGCTATCACCGGCACGGCACAACAGCTTTTCGGGCCTGAACCGGCACGACAGAGGATCCTCGATCACCCCATCCTGGTCACCGCACTGTTTGACGGCTTCGGCCTCGACCAGCTTGAGTTTCTCCATCGTCAGAGCGCTGCCTTGTGTCGCGGTCAGCGCCTGATAGCCCCAGGCGGCGCCGGCGAGCAGATGAGTCCAATTGTTGGCCGGATCGCCGGCGACGATGCCATCAAAGTCTCTGGGATAACGCTGCGCTTCCATCAAGGCTTCGCGGCCACCATCGGAACAGCCCTGGAAATAGGAAAAGCGCGGCGCCGAGCCCTTGTAAGCCTGGATGATCGCCTTGGCGGCGTCGGTTGTCTCCTTCAGGGCGCGATAGCCGAAGTCGATCTGCTTTTCCGGATGGCCCAGCGCCCAGCTGGCATCGGTATTGACGGTCGATTGATGCCCGTCATCGGTGCCGGCCGCGGCATAACCCTGGGTCAGGCCGAGCAGAATGCCCCGCTCCGGAATGACGCCGGCAAAACCGCCATTGCCGACCTGCAGATAGCGGCCGTTCCAGTCCTCCGGGATCGCGACTTCGAAGCGGATATCGGAATCGCTTGTGGGATGGGCACTGCCCAGGATCTTGCAATAAGCAGGGAGGGGGCTGCGCGCCGCAACCGTCACCGCCTGCGTGATGACAACTTGCGGCAGTTTCAATCCTGCCAGCGCCTCGCACGCGCCCCCGCTGGGCTGGGCCTCGACACCCAGCACCGCGACGGTGGCGAACACGGTGCCCCAAACAAGGAATTTCATGCCCCGCCCCTGCTTCAAATTTCCAGCGCGCGGATGCGATTGTTTTCCGCATCCCCGATCAACAGCAGTCCGCCACTGACATGCACGCCATGCGGCCGCGCCAGGGCACATTTGAGCGGATCACCGTCCGGTCCGTCGCCGCGCGCGCCGGTGCCGGCAACGGTTGTCACGATCCCATCGCGCAACGACACTCTGCGGATGACGTGACTTTCCGTGTCGGCGATATAGAGGCTGCCATCGGGCGCGTAGGCGATGCCCTTGGGACCGTTCCACAGGGCGGTGCGCGCCGGGCCGCCATCGCCGGCATAGCCTTTCGCGCCGGTGCCGGCGAGATGACGAAGGCGGCCGGCCTTGGGATCAAGCGCATAGACTTTGTTGCCCTCGCGCAGGATCAGATACATGGTCCCGTCGGGACCGATGTCTATGGAGCGCGGCCCGTTCAGCGCCGCCGTCAGCGGCGCCTCATCCGGCGTATCCGCCGTGGTGCCGTCGCCCGCGAAAGTCGTCAGCAGGCCGGTCGCGACGTCGCGCTTGCGGATGCGATTATTCTTGATGTCGCATATGAAAAGATTGTCGCGCCGGTCCAGCACGATGCTGTGGGGCTGGTTCAGTTGAGCCTTGTCGGAGGGACCGCCATCGCCGCCAAATCCGGGCGCGCCGGTGCCGACCAGAGTGGAAATCGCGCCCGCTTTCGAAACAAAGCGCACGACATGGGCATCGCGTTCGGCGACGTACATGTTGCCCTTGCTGTCGAAACGGACTTCGTGCGGCGCGCTGAGCACCGCGGTCTGGGCTGCGGCGCCGTCGCCGGCATGCCCTTTCTCGCCGGTTCCCGCGACCACGAACACCTTGCCGGCACGGCGATCCAGCCGCATCACCCGGTTGCTGCCGAAATCAGCCCAATAGATGGAGCCGTCGGGGCCCGTCTCCACGCCATAGGGCTGGTTCAGCTTGGCGGTGGCCACCGCTTCGCCGTCCGTGGCCGCGCCCTGGGCGCCAATCCCGGCAAGGGTGGTGATGCGCTTGGGAGCCGCCATGGCCGGCCGAATGCCAATCAGCGCCGGCGCCGCCCCCATAAAGATGCGTCGTGTCAGCCCATGCGTCATGGCGGCCTCCTCTTTTGAGGCCAGACGCTAAGCGATCCGGACCGGATGGGCTAGTGTCGAAACCACGACACCGGGCGCGTCACTCCGCCTTGGCCGGCTTTGCGTCAGGGGGTGCGGCCTCCGCCACTTTCACTTCATCGCCGTCCTGCAGCGCATCGGCGGGATTGTCTATGATGCGATCCCTGGGCGAAACGCCGCTGGAAATGTCCACCGAGGCGCCAAGGTCACGGGCGATCGTGACGGTCTGGAGCTTGACGTGGCCCGTGGCGTCGACCTTCGCCACCTGCATGCCCGCATCACGGAAAATCAAAGCGGTGGCCGGAACGCGAATGCCATTCGCGCCGGCAGGAAGCGGGAACTTCACTTCCGCATAGGCGCCGGCCTGCAGCGCGCCATCGCTATTGTCGGCGGCGAACTGCAACAGCATGGTGCCCGTGGCGCTGGCCACGGCATTGGCGTTGGCGACCAGTTTGGCGTGAAACAGCTTCCCGGGATATTGCGGCGACGTGAAACTCACCGTCATGCCATCCCGGATATAAGGCGCGTAATTCTGCGGGACGCGCACATACAGGCGCAGCTTGCTCTGGTCGGCGACGGTAAAGAGCGGCGTCGCGGTCGGCGTTCCCACGGTGACGAGATTGCCCACATCCACGGCGCGGCTGGTGACGATGCCGTCGAAAGGCGCGACGATCCGCGTATAGGCCAGGTTGATGGAAGCCTGTGACACCTGCGCCTGATCGGAGGCGACAATGCCGGCCTGGGCGCCGACCGTGGCTTGCTGGGTGGAAAGCTGCTGGGCCGAGATGGCGCTCTGGGCCGCAAGGGCCTGGTAGCGGTTCAGATCCACCCGCGCATTGGCCAGATTGGCGCTGTCGCGCGCCAGCATGCCTTTGGCCTGGGCCAGGGCGGCCTCATAGGTGCGCGGATCGATCTGCGCCAGCAGATCGCCTTTCTTCACCTTGGCGCCGATATCAAAAAACCACTTCTGCACATAGCCGCTGACCTGGGCATGGATGGGCGCGCTGGCGAAGGCCTGAAGATCGCCCGGCAAGGTGAGGTTGCCCCCATTCTTGGCCATCTTGATCTTGATCACCTGCACGGTGGGCACCGACTGATCTTCGGTCGTTTCCGCGGGGTTGCGGCCGCTCCACCATCGCCAGCCGATCCCGATAACGGCAACGACGATCGCCGCGGTCACGGCCAGCCGGCCCCAACCCGTCCGGTCCGGCTGGGGCTCATGATGCTGCGGTTTGCTGAGCCCGGGATTGCGCGGCCCGACACCGGGATTTTTGTCAGGCATAGGCTTCTCCAGGCTCCAGTTCCTTCTTGCGCGCCGCTGCCTTGGCGGCCCGCCGGCCATGAATGATGCTGAACACCACCGGCACGAATAGCAAAGTGGCGCAGGTGGCGAAGACCAGACCCCCGATCACCGCGCGGCCCAGCGGCGCATTCTGTTCGCCGCCATCGCCCATTCCCAATGCCATGGGCGTCATGCCGATGATCATGGCCAGCGCCGTCATGCAGACCGGGCGGAACCGCGTCACGCCGGCCTCCACCGCCGCAAGCACCGCGTCACCATGGGCCGCCAGACGCTCACGGGCAAAAGCGATCACCAGGATCGAGTTCGCCGTCGCCACCCCCATGCACATGATGGCCCCGGTCAGTGCCGGCACCGACAAGGTCGTGCCCGTGGAAAACAAAATCCAGACGATGCCCGCCAGGGCAGCCGGAAGTGCGGTGATGATGACGAAGGGATCGGTCCAGGATTGGAAGTTCACGACGATCAGCAGATAGATCAGCACCACCGCCGCCAAGAGACCCCAGAACAGCCCGGAGAAGGACGTGCGCATGGTATCGATCTGGCCGCGCAGCGTGACAGTGGCGCCCCGCGGCAGATATTTGGTGTTGGCATCAATCACTTTCTGCACATCGCTCGCCACCGCGCCCAGATCGCGATCCTGGGTCGTGGCGTAGAGATCAATCGTCGGCAGAATGTTGTAATGCGTCACCACCGCCGAGCCTTGGGTGCGGCTGAATTTGGCGATACCGCCCAGGATTTGCGGGTTGCCACCGCCCGCGGGCGTTATCGTCAAGTTCTGCAGCGCCTCCAGCGAGTCTATCTTGTACTCCGGCATCTGCGCCTGCATCTGGTAAGAGACATTGTTCTTCGGATTCAGGAAGTAGTTGGGCGCCGATTGCGAGGTGCCCGCCAGAGCCGTGCCCAAAGCGTTGGTCACATCGCGCTCGGTCAAGCCCAACTGGGCCATGCGGGAGCGGTCGGCATCCACCCTCAGCTTGGGCTGATTGCTCGACTGCTGCATCCGCGCATCCACCAGGCCCGGAATGTCGCGGATCTGGCGCAGAATGCGCAGAGCAAAAGCCTCGGTTTCCTCGAGCCTGGTGCCGCTGACCTGAACATCCAGCGGCGCCGGATTGCCGAAATTCAGGATCTGGCTGGTGATATCCGGTGGCGGGAAAGAGAAGGTGACCGACGGAAACAGCCGCGGCAGACGTTCCCGCATGGTGCGGACATAATCCGCCGTGGCGCTGTGGTTGTCATTGAGGGTGATGTAGATGTCGGAGTCCTGCAGGCCGACAATGCCGGTGGTTGAATAAATCAGATTGATGGGGCTCTGATTCAACCCGATCGTGTCCACGATGGTCGTGAGCTGGTCCTTCGGGATGACGCGGCGGACCTCGCGCTCGATCTGGGCCACGATCTGGGTCGTGTCTTCCACGCGAGTGCCGGCGGGGGTGCGGGCATGGAGCGTGATCTGGCCTGAATCCACGGACGGAAAAAAGTCTTCGCCCAGGAAAGGGACGAGCAGCATCGAGATCGCGACCGCCCCCAAAAAGCCGAACACAAAGCGCCGGCGATGGCCCATGGCAAGGGCGAGAAGATTGCGATAACCCTCCCGCGTGTCGGCAAAGCCCTGCTCAAAACGCTTCTGCAGCCGCGCAAACATGTTGTTGCCCAGGGCGGCGTGTTCTTCGGAATGCAGCTTGAGCAAATAGAGCGCAAGCGTCGGCACCAGCGTGCGCGACAGGATGAAGGAGGCGATCATGGCGAATACCACCGCCATGGCCATCGGCACGAACAGGAAGCCCGCCACGCCCTGCAGCGAAAACATCGGCACAAAGGCGACACAGATGCAAAGCAGGGACACGAAGGCCGGCTGGGTGATCTGCCGCGCCCCGTCCATGACCGCGTCATAGACCGGCTTTCCATGCTCCAAGTGCCAGTTGATGTTCTCGATGGTCACCGTGGCGTCGTCCACCAGAATGCCCACCGCCAGGGCCAGGCCGCCCAAAGTCATGATATTCAGGGTCTGCCCCGTCGCCCATAACGCCATCAGCGCCGACAACACGGCCAGCGGAATGGAGGTGGCGATGATCACGGTGGAGCGCCAGCTCCCCAGGAAGAACAGGATCATCAGGCTGGTGAGCCCCGCGGCAACGGCCCCTTCCCGCACCACGCCATTGATGGCCGCTTTCACGAACAGCGACTGGTCGGTCAGCACATTGACCTTGAGTTCCGGCGGCATCTGCTGACGCAGGACAGGCAGAATATTCTTGATGCCTTCCACCACATCAATGGTGGAAGCCTTGCCGTTCTTGAGCACGGTCGACAGCACCGCGCGGCTGCCATCCACATGGACGATATTGTTCTGCACATTGCTGCCGTCCCGCACATGGGCGACATCGCGCAGATAGACGGTGCCCCCATTTGCCGTCTTGACCGGCATATTGTTGATCTCTTCGATGGTCTCGCCGGCATTGTTGAGATCCACCACATACTGGAAGCTGCCGATCTTGATGGTGCCGGAAGGTGTGATCTGGTTCTGGTTTGCGAAGGCGTTCTGCACATCGGTGGCGGAAAGGCCGCGGGCCTGCATCGCCTGGGGATCGAGATCAATCTGCACCGAGCGCGTCTTGCCGCCCTGCGGCGCCGTGGTCCGCGCCCCGCGCACCGTGGCCAGGCGGGGACGGGCAAAATTCTGCGACTGGTCCGCCACCTGCTGTTCGGACATGGAGCTGGAGGAAAAGGCCATCTGCAGTACCGGCACCGTCGAGGCGCTGTACTCGATGATATTGGGCGGCTGCATGTTGGCCGGCATCTGCCGGATGGCGCTTTGTGAAATCGCCGTCACTTCGGCGGTCGCCAGGCGAATATCCACATCGGGCTGGAAATAGATCTTGGCGATCCCCAGTCCCGGAATGGACATGCTCTCCACATGCTCCACGTCATTGACCGTGGTGGAAAGCAGGCGTTCGTAGTTCGCCATCACCCGGGCGCCCATATCGTCGGGCGAGAGCCCCGCATACTGGAAGGCCACACCCAGGATCGGAATGCCGATCTCGGGAAAGATGTCGGTCGGCGTACGGATTGCCGCCAGCGGCCCGAAGATCAGGATCATCAGGGCCATGACGATAAAAGTATAAGGCCGATCGAGTGCGACCTTGACCAGCCAATTCATGGTACCGCCATAACCACTATTCCAGCTTCTCCCCTTCCCCAAGTCTGCGCGGTTCTTTCGCCGCGCGCGACTTCACGCATTCGCGCTACGAGCGCGCGCCGGCCGGTCTCGTGGGATTGGTAGCCCATTGCCCAGGCCCGGACGGGCAGTTTTACAGATTTCTTACGGTGGGTGCAGGCGACAAAACACCCTCTCGGCCTGAGCAGATTGCCATAATTTGAGAGAATTTCCGGCGCCATTAAAAGAACCCCGCCGTCCGGAGGAGACGACGGGGCTCAACTGCTGTCTGACGCCAATCAGACGGTTGGCCGCAGTGTTTCTAAGGGAGACGTGAGACGCTGCGGCAACAAACCGAATTGTGCAGGCGCGTCCCAAGCTGTCACGCGTCTTTTCGGAACTTTTACGTTAGGCGTCCCAGAGATCTAGACAGGCGCCGGCGACACAGAACGGTCCCAGACCGATTTGGCCTCGTCTCCAGCCTCGGGCGCGTCAGGCGCGGCCGGCAACCACAGGATGATGGTAAGCCCTTCTGTAGCGCCGTTGACGGCTCTGATGGTGCCGCCATGAGCGATGATTGCCCGCTTGGCAATTGCCAGACCCAAGCCATAGCCCTGCCCGTTGGCCGGGTCGGCCTGCACAAAGGGTTCAAACAGGGACTCAAGCTGCTCCGTCTTCACGCCGGGACCTTGGTCCCTGATGTAGAGCGTGGTCCCGGCCGCGGTGGAATCCAGCTCGACCGTGATCGCCTCGCCGCGGCGCGAAAAGCGCAAGCCATTGCGGACGATATTCTCGATGGCGCGGCTGATCAGCTTGCCGCTGCCCACCACGAGCGCCTCCGACCGCCGCCCATTGGTGACGAAATCAATGGTCACGCCTTTTTCCTGTGCCTCGAAGCGGGCGTCGTCCACCACCAGGGTGGTGATCTCGGAAACGAAGAAATACTGATCGGAGGTCCGGGCCCCGCTTTCCAGCTTGGAGAGCGCGAGCAACTCTCCCACCATTTCCTCCAGCTTGTCCGCCTCGCAGCCGATGCGCTCCAGCGACTGCAGCGCCTTGTCGGGTGACTGACGCGCCAGCGCGATGGCCAAGTGAAGCCGGGCCAGCGGAGAGCGCAGCTCGTGCGAAATATCGGCCAGCAAACGGTCGCGCGACTTCACCAGTTCTTCCAGCCGCGTCGCCATCTTATTGAAGTCGGAAGCCAGATCGCCAATCTCGTCGCGCCGCCGCAGCCAGCCGGACCCCAGCCGCACCTTGAGGTCGCCCGAGGCCAGGCGGCCAAAGCCGGCGCGGATCCGGCTGATGGGCGCGGTAAGATAGAAAGTCAGCAACCCACTGAAAACCAGAATGCCGATCAAGGTGCCCAGGATGGCGTGCGGGCCCATATCGAGCGGCAACGGCGGAGATACATAACCGTCGAAGCGGGTCACGCGATACAGCAGCGCAAAGGTACTACCCTGCTGATCCTTGACGGTGGTGGTATAAAGACCATGAACGGGATCAGGCGCCGGCGCAGGTTTGCCGTCTATGCGCTCAAACGTCATGTACTGGCGCTCTTTCGGCCAGGTCGCCAGTTCGCGCTTCAGCGCCTGCTCGCCGCCCAGCCGCACGATGGAACTGGCCCCCGCCAGGGCGATCTGGGCCTGGACGGCCGTGGTCCGGCTGGGGCTTTCCTTGAGCAGCGAATCTTCGAACCAAACGAAATAAGTGACAAAGAGGAAGCTGAGACACACGCCGAGAAATATCTTGACGAACAGCGGCCGTCTCATGCCGCCACCTTCAGCCGGTAGCCAATCGCGCGCACGGTCTCGACCTCGATGGTCTTGTCCGAAATCACGTTCAGCTTCTTGCGCAAATTGCTGACATGCACGTCAATGCTGCGGTCATAAGGCTCGCGCCGGCGCCCCAGCACGCTCAGCGACAGATCGTCCTTGGTCGCCACCGTGTCGCGGCTGCGCAGCAGCGCCTCCAGCAGGTCGAACTCGCAGGTGGTGAGCTCGAAGGTCTGGCCGTCGAAGCTGACTTCGCGCTTGGACGGGGTCAGGCGCAATTTGCCCGCCAGGAAATATTGCGGCGGCTGAGAGCCCCGCTGCCGCCGCAGCACCGCCTTCAGCCGGGCCAGAAGTTCGCGCGCATAGTAAGGCTTGGCGATGTAATCGTCCGCACCCCCCTCCAGGCCCGCGACGCGGTCATCCTCGGCGCCCTTGGCCGTCAGCATGATCACCGGCACCGTACTGGTGGAGCGGATGCGCTGCAGGGTTTCGATGCCGCTGATGTCGGGCATCATCACATCCAGGATGACGGCATCCAGGGTCGGATCCAGCGCCGCCGCCGCGCCTTCGGTGCCGTTGAAGGCCGCAGCGGTTTCGAAACCCTCGCCGCGCAGGAACTCCGTCAGCATTCCCGTCAGGGCGGCATCATCGTCGATCAGCAGGACCTTGGGCATGTCAGCGGACCCTTGCCGCGAGGAACGATTTTAGCCGGGACCGCCACGAAGGGCAAAAAGCCAGCAAAAGCAGGCCTCCTATTGAGCCGCGCGGGGACGGCGCGGCGCGTCCGTGTTCTGCATATTGATCAGGTTATAACCGCCCATCGCCAGCCGCACCGAGGGGCCGGACGGCGCTTCCGCCGCCATCTCATGCCAGCTCATGGGGGCGGCATAGAGCACATCGCCCTCATCGGCATGAAATTCGCCAGCATTCTCGAAGCGACCGCGGATCTTGCCGACCTGCACAATCCACCATTCGGCCGGCCCGGGATGCATGTGGCCGAAGACCGATTTGGGGTTGAAGGCATCGGTGGTGGGGCCGCTGCCGATATTCAGCGAACCGGTGCCGCACTTGTTGTCGGCCGGATTGACGTAGCCCAGCAGCGGGTTGACGAAAAGATGGTCGTCCAGCACCTGGGCCCCGCGCGGCGCGCATTTGGCGATGCCGTCCGTGAAGGTGTTCCAGTGCAGCTTGTTGATGCCGGCATAAGGCTCCGCCTTGTGCGGGAAGGCGATCTTGACGACCTTGGCGCCTTTGGTGGCCTCCGGCTGAGGCCCGTCGGCCGGCCAGGCCGTCTTGTAGTTGGTGGGATTAACCTCCACCCATAGCGCATTCTCGTTGCCGGCCACGTCATAGGAAAAGATCGTGGTCTTCATGATGTTGATGATGGAGCCGCGCGTGGCGGTGACCGGCTGCTGGCCTTCCACATTGAAATGCACTTCGCCGGCGACCACGACAAAGACCGTAGGCGTATCGGGATGAATGCGCGGGGTAAACTTTGTACCGGGCGCTGCGGAGTTGTAAGTGGCGTCCTGTTCAGGATCGAGAATGATCTGCTCCGACCAGTTGGCCTTGCCGCCATGCATCTTCTTGAGATCGGCCAGGCGCCACAGGGGACGCATCGGCGGTTTGTAGACCCCGCCTTCGGTCTTGTTGACCCACCAGTTTTCGGCAGGACCGCGCCCCTCCGGCTGGGCGAAGGAGGGCGCAAGGACGAAAGACGTTGATGAGACCAGGGCCAGGGCCGCCACGGCCAGACAAGATGTGCGCATTATTCCCACCGTTTTTGGAACGCCGCGGGGGACACTGCGCAAGACGGGGATGATTTTCAATTCGGCGGCGGGCCGGACGGCGCTTCAAGGCCCGTATTTTACGAATTTCTTACACTCTGCCGCCTTGTTGCATTGTAGCATGCGCGAAGCCGTACGCCCATCGGAGGCCTTTCCATGAGACGCAGCTGGCTTTGTCTTCTCGGCATCTTGCTCTCGACGCACGCAGCAACAGCGCAGCCGGCAAGCCATCTTCTGTCCGCCGATACGCTGACGCAGCTTTCGCCCCATGTCTGGATGATCAGGGGCTCGCCCAATATCGGCATCGTCGTGGGCAAGACAGCAACCCTGGTGGTGGATGACGGACTGGGGACCAAGAATGGCGCAATGATCGCCGAGACCGCGCTGCGTCTTTCGCCCAAGGCCGCCAAGCTCTATCTCACCACCACGCATTATCACGCCGAACACGCCACCGGCGATGGCGGCTTTCCGGCCGGCACGATCCTGATACGGCCGCGCGTGCAGCAGGCGGAGCTGGACGCTGAAGGCCAGAAGCTGATCGACCTTTTCAGCAGCCGCTCCGCAGAGGACAAGGCCCTGCTGACGGATGTCCGCTATCTCAAGCCGGCGGTGTTGTTCGACAAGGAGTACAGCTTGGACCTGGGCGATGTGCGGGTGCGGCTGGCCTGGTTCGGACCTGCCCATAGCAAAGGCGACGAAGTGGTGATGGTAGAGCCGGACAGCCTGCTGATCTCGGGCGATGTGGTGCAAAACAGGACCGGCCCCTTTTTCTATTGCGAGGAATGCACGCCAAGGTCTTGGGCGGCGGTCCTGGACAGGATCACGCGGGAGTTTCACCCAGCACACATCCTACCCGACCACAGTCCACCGGGTGACGCCGCCCTTCTTGCCGAAGACCGCGCCTTCATGACCGATCTTGCGGCACGCGTGGCCGCGCTGAAGAAGGAAGGAAAGCCGGCGGCCGAAGCCGGAAAAATTCTGGCCGCCGAGATGACCGCCAAATATCAGGGCTGGAGTTCATTTGCCCGCGTCCCACAAGGCGTCGAGCACGGCTATCGGGAAACGAGCGACTAAGTCCGCGCGTTAGGCCAGCGGCACGCCGCGGGCATCCAGATCGCTGATCAGCCTTTCGACCAACTGGGTATTGATGTGCATCTTGCGCCGGCGCGAAGACGCTGCCATGCGGTTGCTCTCCGGCACAATCACCCCATCCTTGCGGTCGGCCAGCACACCCATCTCGATCAGCCGGTTGATGCGCCGGCGCACCGTCTCCAGCGGGATCTGGGTGATGCGCGAGACTTCCGCCCGGCTCACGCCGCGGCGAATCCAGTCCGGCTCCGAAAGCACGGCATAACGCATGCTGATCTTGGGGTCGTTATGGACATGCGCCACATTCTGGGTGTCGATCGTCAGGATGATCAGATAGTCGGTGGGATCGACGCTCAGGGCGGCATAGGTTTTCATCGCCTCGCGCATGAAGCTGATGACGAAACGCACCGACGCCTGGGAAATCACCTTGCGCCGGTTGTCGCAGGTCATCCAGCCCTGCAACGCGCCCGGCGCCGTGCGCGAAGCATCCGCCAGGGGAATGGGAACGAACTCGGCGCGCACGGGAGGGATGGTGACCTCGCGGAAATCCGCCAGGACCGCATTCTTGGCGGTGGCAGGAAGGTCCAGATAGTTGAGGATGCGGACGAAACCATCGGCATCGGGCCGCAGCGGCAAGCTGATCATCTCGAAGCGCTGGGTGCCCCCGCTCCTCAGGCGCACCTCGCGGACCGTCTTCAGCATCGCGCCGCCTGCGACCGACGCAGTGCGGCGGGTCCGTTCCGGCAGATGGGCCGGATCGATCAGCGAGAACCAGTCCTTGCCGGTGGTGTCGAGCCCCAAAAATCGCGTCACCCGATCGCCGGAAAACAGGACCATGGCCACGGGCACGGGAGCCTGTGACAGGGAACTGACCATGAGCAACGGCTTGAGATTCTGAAACCGTTCAGGCGTGACGCTGGCCGCAGTCGGCAGATGCCCGCCTTGCCAGGCGGCGAGCCAGCTTTCGACGAATTTCTGGCTGCGGGCGCTGAGGCCGACACGGCCCACCGCCGCCCGCATCGCGGCCCGGTCGTAAAGCATAGTTTTGGTCAATTCCTCGCGCCCCGTCCGGACACGCTCCACCGCGCGTCAGTTCAAGTAATGTTGCCTTTAGACGATAATATTCCTCAGCTTCGCCGTGTCCAGAAGCCAAGTGTAGCGCTACCAAGTACAGCGGCATCAATACAGGACTATGCTTTCCCCAACCTGGGTAGGGGTTTGCGCCAATTCCGCTTGAAGAATGCCCGCCCCCCGGGACAGGCTCAGCTCAGGTTCCCGGAGCCACGCCATGGAAATTGCCCAGATTGCCCCCCTTCCGCACCCCAGAGCGGACCTCCTGCGATGGACCTCCGATATCGTGGCGGCCTATCTCAGCCGCAACCAGATGAATGTGAAGCAATTGCCGCTGGTCATGGAGACCGTCTATGCCAAGCTTGCCAGCCTGGGGGGCCCCGATGCGGTCATCCCGGCCGGCGCCGGGGCGGAAGGCACGACGGTGGCAGAAAAGTCCGTCACCCCCGATTACATCATCTGTCTGGAAGATGGCGTGCGGCTGAAAACCCTGAAACGCTATCTCTTCCGCAAATACCGCCTGACCCCCGAGCAATACCGGGCCAAATGGGGCCTGCCGCCCAGCTATCCGATGGTGGCGCCCAGCTATGCCGCCAAGCGCTCGGCCCTGGCCAAGGAAATGGGGCTGGGACACGGCAGCAAGAAACAGAGCCGGTCCCGGCGGCGCTGAGCCCTAACGGACCGCCGCGGCTTTACCGATTTCCACGAACGCGATCTTGTTGACCCCGCTGCAGGCCAGCCAGAGATTGCCGTCCGGCGTGTTGACCATGTTGCGCACCACCCCGCCCCCCGACGGAATGGCCCAAGTCTGAAATTGATGGGTCCTGGTGTCAAAGCGCACCAGGCTGTTGGGACTGGTATTGGATTCGCTGTACCAGATCGCGTTGCCAATGGCGGTGATGCCGTAAGGCTGCGAACGCGGACCGCCTGGCGACGGCCATTCCGTAACGGCGCCGGTTTTGGGATCGAGCCGGCCCAGGAAGCCGCGGGCGTAATCGGAATACCAAATGATATCGTCGGCGGTGATGGCGACGCGGCGCGGGCGGGCATCCGCATTGGGCAGGACAAATTCCCGGATCGCCAAGGTATCCGGGTCTATACGCGCTACCTTGTTGCTGCCGAACTCCACGTAATATGGCACGCCATGGGAATCGATCACCATGCCGTACGGGTTGGAGCGTGGCGTGGGGGAATTGACCAGGTTGATCTCGCCGGTCTTGGGGTCCAGGCGGCCCACCATGTTAGCGTTCTGGGCGGTGAAATAGATCTGGCCGTTGGGCGCCAGCAGCAGGGTGTGGGGATCGCGGGCGCGCGGGTCCGGCATGGGATATTGCGTGACCTTGCCGGTCTTGGGATCCAGCTTGCCGATATAGGCCTTGAAGTTGGCGGTATACCAGACATTGCCGTCACGGTCTGGGATCAGCCCGTGCGGCCCTGATCCGTCGGGGAGATGGAATTCCCGGAAGGTTTGCGTCTTTGGATCGAAACGGCCCAGCACATTGGCCATCTGGCCCGTGTACCAGGCCGAGCCGTCAGGCGCGAACATCGGATCATGCGGCCGCGAGCCTTGTGTGGGAACATCCCACTCTTTGATCGTAACATGGACATTGCCGGCAAGAACTTGCGGCGCCGCCAGCGCTTTGGCAGGGAAATGAGCCGCCAGATAATTGACCACCACCGGCACCTGGTCGGCCGGCAGCTTGGCGCCGGCATTGACCATCATATGCACGACCGTGTCCCAGTCCTTCGGGGAGTGGCCGGCATTGGTGATGTTGGTCAGCGCATGACAGGCTTGGCAGGCATTTTCCACCGCCGCCTTGCCGGGCCCGTCGGGCAACACGGGCTGGGCAGCTGCGGGCATCGCAGCCAGAAGAGCCGCAAGAGCCGGAAGAAGAGATTTCCGCGACATGGCAAGCGACCTTTCGAAAGAGGACGCGACCTTCAGAAAATCCGGTGATACCAGAGAAGCGACAGGCCGGCGGCCATCAGCATGAACAGCGCCGAAGCGGCCGCGAAGAAGGACGTGATCTCCATCTCCCGCAACTCCACGATCAGCTGGCGGGAGAGCACGTCATAGACCGCCCGCAAGTCCTCGGCGCTGGTCGCGTGGAAATATTTGGCGCGGGTCATGTCGGCGATTTTCTTGAGGGATTCCTCGTCGAGCTGCGCGCGCATGGAAAAGCCGCCAAAGCCCACGATATTGCCCTTGGCAGTGCCGAAACCGACCGTATAGACCCGCAGGCCATATTCGCTGGCGGTGCGCGCCGCCTCGACCGGGTCATAGCCGGCATTGGTCTGCCCGTCGGTGAGTACGATCATCACCGCATTCTTGTAGGAGCCGGGCTCCACCGGCACATGCTTTTTCGGGGGCGCCTTGGCACGCTCGCCCAGCGCCACGCCGCCATAGCGATCGCGGAAATCATAGTTGCCCCAGCGGCCATAGCCGCCGAAATTCTGGGAATTGAACTGATTGATGGGGAAATTGTCCTGCGGGAAGAGCGTGGACATTCCGACCATGATTCCGCTACCCACCGCCGTGCCGCGCTGCAGTTCGAAACGGTCAATGGCCGAGCCCAGCGCCACATGGTCGGTAGTGGGGCTTTGCACCAGAAGCGCAGTGGCGGCAAAGGCGACAATGCCGATGCGCACATCTTTCGGCTGCTGCTTGATATAGGCCTTGGCCGCGGTCTCCGCCGCCATGATGCGAGAGGGATTGACGTCGGTCGCCCGCATGCTGCCGGAGACATCCATCACCAGCATCACGGTCGCCACCCGCGACGGCAGGCTCACCTCAGCCGACGGCCGCGCCACCGCCAAGAGCAAACAGGTGAAGGCCAGCAGCATCAGGGCCGGCGGGATATGGCGGCGCCAGCCCGGTCCTTCCGACGCTTCCTTGACCAGCGCCAGGTTGGAATAGCGAAAGGCAGTTTTCTTGCGGCGGTGGAGCAGAAGGATATAGGTCGCCACCAGCAGAGGCACCAGAAGCAGCAGCCATAGGAATAGCGGCCACTGGAACGAGATGCTGGGAACAAAGCCCCAAAGGCGCGCCCAGGTAAGGTGCTCCAGCCCCTTCATGCCGACCTTCTCAGACTCTGCTTGCGCATGTCGGCAAACCGCATCAGCGCGTCCAGCACATCGTCTTCGGTGGCCAGCTCGACCACGTCCACGCCCGCGCGAGAAAAGGCTTCGAGCAAGGCCTGGTTGCGCGCATCGGCGGCGGCGGCAAACCGGGCGCGGAAGCCGCGATTATGGGTATCCACGAACAGCTGCTCGCCGGATTCCGCGTCCTGGAAGGTCAGGAAGCCGACATCCGGCAGCCGCGTCTCCAGGGCGTCAGTCAGGCGCACCGCCACCACGTCATGGCGCATGGCCAGGCGGCTCAGCGCCTTTTCCCATCCCGGCGCGCTGATGAAATCGGAGACCACGAAAATCAGGGAGCGGCGGCGGATGATGGCCGCGGCATCTTTCAGCACCTGGGAAAGATCTGTCGCTCCGGGTGTTGAGCGATAATCGGCCACCGCGTTCAGGATATGCAGCAACTGCTGACGCCCGCCGCGGGAGGGGATGGTGCGATCCACCTTGCCCGAAAAGATGATGGCGCCGGCCCGGTTGCCGCGTCCCAGCATCAGCCGGCACATCAGGGCGGTGAATTCCAGCAGCACCGTGTGTTTGGAGACGCTGACGCCTTCGAACGCCATGGACGGGCTCATGTCCAGCAGGAGCCAGACGGGAATTTCCCGATCTTCGATATAGTCGCGCACAAAGGGTGTATCCATGCGCGCGGTGGCATTCCAGTCTATGCGGCGGACATCGTCATGGAACTGGTATTCGCGCAGGTCCGCGAGATCGAGACCGTCGCCCCGCGCCGGACTGCGGTAATCACCTTGCAACAGGCCCTCCAGCCGCCGGATGACCGGCAGCTGCAGCCGTCGCAGGATATTTTCACTGATTGGCGGCACGCGAGGCCTCTACGACAGGCGGGGGAACGGCTCGCAGGATATTGCGCACCAGCTGATCGGAGGTCATGCCCTCCGACAAAGCCTCATAGGACGGCACCACGCGATGGCGCAGCACATCGGCCGCCACATCCGCCACATCGGCCGGCAGCACATAGTTGCGGCCGCGCATATAGGCGAGCGCCCTGCCCGCCTCGATCATGGCGATGGAGGCGCGAGGGCTGGCGCCATATTGGATGAAGCGGCCGTGGTCGTGCAGGCCGCATTTTTCCGGCGCGCGGGTCGCGGCCACGACCTTTACGGCATAGATCATCAGCGAGGGATCGACATAGAGCTTGCGGGAAGCCATCTGCATTTCCAGCAGGCTCTCGGTCGACGTGACCGGCGCCACCGCAACCTGCTCGCCGGTGACGCGCTGGACGATGACGAATTCTTCCTCCTCGCTGGGATATCCGACGAGCACCTTCATCATGAAACGGTCCACCTGCGCTTCCGGCAGGGCGTATGTTCCTTCGGTCTCGATCGGGTTCTGGGTCGCCATCACCACAAAGGGCCTGGGGACGGGATAGGTCTGGCCCGCAATGGTGACCTGGCGCTCCTGCATCACTTCCAGAAGCGCGCTCTGCACCTTGGCCGGGGCGCGGTTGATTTCGTCGGCCAGCACCAGATTGGCGAAGACCGGCCCCAGCATGGTGGCGAATTCACCGCTCTTCTGGTTGAAGATGCGGGTGCCGGTGAGGTCGGCCGGCACCAGATCGGGCGTGAATTGGATGCGCTTGAAGCTGCCATGCATGGCCTTGGCCAGGGTTGCCACGGTCAAGGTCTTGGCCAGGCCCGGTACGCCTTCCACGAGAAGATGCCCGCCGGCCAGAAGCGCCACCATCACCCGTTCCAGGAAATAATCCTGGCCGACCACGACCTTCTTCACTTCATAGAGAAGGTGCTCCAGTCTGCCTTGTGCGCCGTCGGCATTCATGTCCGGACCTCTTGCTAAAGCGGGTTTTCTCCCACCGCCTTGGCGGCGTTCTCGATCGGGACGGCAAAGCCCATGCCTGCAAAGACATGCTGACCGGTGGGATTGTAGAGCGCGGTGACGATGCCCACGACCTCGCCATCGCGGTTGATCAGGGGGCCGCCGGAATTGCCCGGATTCACCGCGGCGTCGAACTGGATCAGGTTGGTGAGATGGCCGCCCTGGTCCTTGCGTTCCGGGTCCACGAATTCGCGCTTGAGACCCGCCACCACGCCGGCGGAAACGGACGGGCCGATACCAAAGGGAAAGCCCACCGCAACCACCGTGTCGCCGGGATTGAGCCCGCCGGTGGTGGCCAAGGTCGCGGGCTTAAGATCATCCGGCGAGGTCTTGGCGCGGATCACGGCCAAATCATTTTCCGGCTGGACATTGACCACCGAAGCGGCGGACTTGCTGCCGTCCCAGAAAGTTACCACCCAGCGGTCGGTGGAGTGGATGACGTGCAGATTGGTGAGAATGTCGCCCTTGGCGTCGATCACCACGCCGGTGCCGGTGGCGTCGGGCTTGTCGTCCTTGCCGTCCGGCGCATGCAGCGGCATCGGCTTGTGTTCTTTCTTGGCTTCCTTGGCTTCTTCCTTGGCGACCTCGGCGGCGTGCTCGGCCGACATATAGCCTTCGACCCGAACCACCGACGGCCCGACAGTGGCGGCAGCGATCGCGGTCTCGGCGGGCGGCGCATCGGTATGGGACATGGTGTAATGCACCGCATTGTCTATGTCCCACTGGCTCAGGACGCGGGCCGCGGGGTGCAGAAGCTGCCAGCCGCTGAACAGCAGCAGCAGCGCCAAGGCCATGGCGGCAGCCGGCACGATCCGCTCGTAGCGGGTCAGCAGCTTCTTCCACGCGCCCGAAAGCCTCGCCCTGACAGAAACGGCCGGCTGCTGATCGGTCCAGGTGAAAGCTTCCTGCGACGCGCCCTCTCGTGGCGCGCGGCGTCGCGCTGCTCGGCTATAAAGCGATTTGCGCTGCATGTGTGACCTGCTTGGAAGGCCGTAGCGAAAGCCTATTCGGCTTTCCGGCCCTTTCCAAGGCCGCCCTGCCCCCACCGGTCATCAGCTTCTCTCAAAGTATGGCGGGGTTCCGCCTTTTGTTCGCCCTATTCGGGGTGCCGAACCAGGATTGTGCTGTAATTTTCCTGCACCAGGCTGAAAGGCAGGCCCTCGCGGTTTACCAGCAGGGCCCTCACCCGGAGCACATGACGGCCATCGTGCAGGTCTTGCGTCCCAAGCGTGCGGCGCCGAAAGTCCAGCGGCTTCACCACCGTGCCAAAAGATGTGTCGGTGCCGTCGAGCGTGCTGTTCATCTCTGCCGTGAGGCGCGCCGGCACATACCAATTGTCCGCGTCCGACAGGACCTGATCGCCGCAGGAAAGGCGCACCCGGCGATACCGCACGGGCTCGCCGGCCTTAACATGAAGCAATCCACGGACATCGCTGTCGGCCTTCCGATCCACGCTGTGATCCCTGAGCGCGCGGATGACCGGTGGATCGGCCAGATGAAGCCGAGCGCAGTAGGCCGTCAAAGTCTGGGTGGCGCTGGGCGAGGCAAGAAGCTCGGCCTTGAGCTGGCGGACCGCATCGGGGCCCTGCGCCCCGGACTCTGTACTAAGACCAAGTAACAGGAACACGGCCAACAGCGGATCGGCGACGCGCCAATTTCTTTTCATGGCTCTTTTCATAAGGAAAAATCCCGGATGGTGATTATTATAGCCTATAGCCGGTGGAATCGATCCTTGCCGTTCTGACGCCATGACGACCTTTCTCTTTTCGCATCAGGATTGCGCCGGCCATCAGACCGGCGAGGGCCATCCCGAATCCTCCGCGCGCCTTTCGGCAGTCCTGCAGGCGCTTGCGGAGCCCGAATTCGGCGGCCTCGTCCGCCGGGACGCGCCGTTGGCAGAGGAAGCGGCATTGGCGCGCGTCCATGGCACGGCCTTCGTCAAACATGTTCTGGGCACAGTACCCGAGGCTGGCCGCCGCGCGCTTGATCCAGACACAATCCTCTCGCCCGGTTCGGGAATGGCGGCGCTGAGAGCAGCAGGCGCCATGACCGCGGCGGTAGATGCCGTCGCAACGGGCAAGGCCCGCAATGTCTTCTGCGCCGTACGGCCGCCCGGTCATCACGCCGAGCCAGGCCGCTCCATGGGCTTCTGCCTGTTCAATTCCGTGGCGGTGGCCGCGCGCCATGCGCAGACGGTGCACCAGCTTCACCGCGTCGCGATCGTGGATTTCGATGTCCATCATGGCAACGGCACCCAGGCCGTCGCGGAAAAGGACAAGAGCCTGTTCTTCGCCTCCAGCCATCAATATCCGCTCTATCCCGGAACGGGCGCGCGCGAGGAGACCGGCCTGGGCAATATCGTCAATGCGCCACTGGCGCCGGGCAGCGCCGGCGATGCGTTCCGCAAGGCCTGGGAGATGCGGATATTGCCGGCGCTGGATACCTTTGCGCCGGATCTGCTGCTGGTTTCGGCGGGCTTCGACGCGCATCGCGCCGATCCGCTGGCGGGCCTGGAGCTGGAGGAAGAAGACTTCACCTGGGTGACGCAGCGTCTGACGGAAATGGCAAACCGCCATTGCGATGGCCGGTTGGTGTCGGTGCTGGAAGGCGGCTATGACCTCAAGGCCTTGGGCAGTTCCGCCGCCGCCCATGTCAAAGCCCTTATGCAAGCGAACTGATCAGCCGCCCTCGTGCGTAATCTCAAACGTTACAATTCCGATGTAAGTTAGGCGGAAGGAACCGCCCATGGACGCTGAAGAGATCCGCAAGCTTTCCACCGCCGCCGAACGCACGGCCGCCGGTATGTCGGGTTTCGACCGCGACGCCTGGCAGACCATGGCGGAACAATGGACCGTCCTCGCGCGGTTGCGCGAGGGGCTCCATCCACCCGAAAAGCCGCCGCCCCACAGACCGAGCGGCTAGAGCGAATCAGGCGGTTCCGGTGGTCGGCGTAGTGGTTCCGCCATTGTGGTCGTCATTGCCGCTAGAAACAGCCACGGCAATGCCGATGGCGATGGCCACCCCGAGCACAATAAATAAAGTGGGATCGCCCTGATATTCGGCCTTCTTCACGCCAGCCGGCTTGCCCGGAGAAAGCGGCCCGACTTCGGCGGCGGCAAGACCGCTGGTCGTCAAGGCAAGCGCAAGCGCAGTGGCAATCAGAGCGCGCATGATGGAATCCCCTTCTAGCGTCTCAGGGCCAATGTTTCAGTGCGCAAAGCGTTCCCTGCTCACAGGCAGAAATTTCGCCAATTTCGATGGTTAAAGTTCCATCGGCGGCGGCCGGGCGTCGCACGGTCGCGTGTTCAGCCCGGTGCGATCGGCGGGCTTTCAGCGCCGTGTTTGCCTTCAGCAAGATCGCGCCAGATTGCGACAAAGACTGCCATGAGCGCGGGCCCCACAAACAGACCGACAAGACCCAGCGACGACAGCCCTCCCAGAATACCGAGCAGCACCAACAGGAATGGAATGCGCGCCGCGCCGCCGATCACCACCGGCCGGACCAGATGGTCGGTGAGGAACACGATCAGAAAACCGAAAACCGCCAGGCCGATCCCCGCCAGCACCTTGCCCAGTCCAAACAGCAACAGCGCGGCCAGGCAGAACACCAGCGGCGCACCGAAAGGAATGGCCGCCACCACACTGGTGGCGATGGAGAAGGCGATGGGATGAGGCACGCCCGTTACCCAATAACCTACCCCGATCACCAGGCCCTCGGCAAAACCCACCAGCACCAAGCCATCCACAGTGCCGTGCACCGCATCGATCACATGATCGGCAATGTCACGGTTGCGGCTGCCGAACGCCTTGTCGGCCAGCGGGCGCATCCGTGCGGCCATTTCTTCGCCATCCCGAAACAGGAAAAACAAGGTCAGCAGAGTGATGCCGAACAGCAGGGCGCGGTGCAGCAGCTCGGGCCCCAGATTGCGCGTCAGGCCCAGCAGATTGCGTGGACCCAAGCCGCCAAAAAACAGCGTGGCGGCATCCGAGGTCGCCAGATTGTCCCGCCACCAGGATGACAGCATCCCGCCCACCCAGGGAATATCCGCGGCGGCCGGCGGCAGCGCAATGCCATGAGCGCGCGCGTCATTGATCCAGCCCATGAAGGATTCCGATTCCCGCACCACTTCCACGGCGGCGAAGGCCACCGGGGCAGCCACCAGAACCGCGATCAGGAGCGTCAGCAGCAGCGGCGCGCCCACGCGCCGCCAGCCGGCGGTGACGCCCCAGGCCCGTACTTTCAGAAAAGTCGGCCAGAGCGCGATGGACAGCACAAAGGCCCATAGCAGGCCCGGCAGGATGCGCGACATCACAAAGGCCGCGCAAAGAAGCAGCACGCCACCGGCCGCGACCGTAGCGTTGATCTGAAGGATGTTAGAACGTTCCGGCTGCTGCTCCATACGGACAACGTGGCCTAGCGCTTCGGGAATGGCAAGGGAGCCAATCCCTTAAGGCTTAATTCGCGTCTGCCTTTATGGCGTTGCGCACCTGCTGCTGCGGCTTCTGCTGCTGCACCGGGGCGGGCGCGCCATAGCGTGGCGCCCAAGGCGGATAGCCCTCGCTGTCCTCACCCGGATAGTGCGGCCGGTCCAGCGTCTTCAGGAAGTAATCCTTACTGGGCAGGTCCATGACATAATGCTCCATGGACGGGAAGCTGGCTTCGGATGTCCCGGGCGGCACCGGCTGCGGCACACGCGTCTCCACGCCCCGCATCGTGTTGGCCTTGATCGCCTCGAAAGCCTCTTTGCGCTCTTCTTCCCGCGCCAGACCGGGAATATCCATAGGCTTGTCCGGATCGACCACATAGGCCGAGATCATCTTGATGCGATAGGCGGTGGAGATGCCGTCATATTTTCCGGTCTTCGCATTGAGCATGCCATCAGCGTTGCGCCTGAGGGCGTAATAGAGAGAGACATGGTCCTCGTGCTCGCGGATGCCCTGCTGGCCGCCATCCTGGGCGAAAGTGTCCTCGGCATAGAGATCGCGCCAGCTGCGATAGCCGCCGATCACACCGGTGCCGGAAAGACCGCCCGGAGCAAGCTTCAACCGGATCCTGCCGTTGGTGAAGTTCGCGTCGCCGGTCTGATCGTAGAACCAGGCGATACGGGGCATGTGCAAATGTTCGACCTGCTCGGTCTCCACCACACCATTGACGATCTTCGCCTTCAGCTTGGTGTACTGGGCTGATTTCAGAATGCGGTAGGAATAATCCACGGCCACGCCGCTGCGCGCATCGCGGACGATCTTGTCGGGCGAATAGCCGATCTCGACCGTGGCGTCCGGATCGTTCATCGGGTCCTTGGTGCCCGAAATGCGGACGACCATGGTGTAGAGGCCCTCCTGCATCTTGTCGTTGGCGCGCATATCGAGCGTGGCGTTGCCATTGCCGCGCCAAGGCGCATCGCAGCCCCAGGCGCGATAGAGGTTGTTGTCGATGCCCTTCTCGCCGTCTGGACTGACGAAATCCGTCGCCTTGATCTTGCCGTCCAGATCAAAACCGTCACCGATGCGCCCGGTGACCTGCGGCTGGCCGGGATCATCGGCCGCCCAGGGATTCACATAGGTCTCGATGCCGCGGCTGTAAGCACGATAGGCGATGACCCGGTTCATGATGCGCCGGCGAACCGTGGCCGGCTCGCGCGACTGCTCAAAGCCCGGCGGACGCATGATCAGATCGATCTGCTGCTGGCCACGCCATTTCTGGCGCGAAATGGCGATCTTCGCCTGCGTGTCATTGGAGAAAAAGATCGTGTTGCCATGCGGGCAATCCACGCCGGGTTCGATTTCGCCTGTCCTCGTAAAATCGGACCGCCCGCCATAGTGAAAGGCATATTCATAGGCACCGACCACAAAGCCCTTCACCCAGGGCGCGGCCGATGCCGGCGCGGCGCTGGCCACCACGGTGAGCGCCGTGGTCCAAAGCAGAAGATATCTGTGCTGGACCATGACAGACCTCCCGATACCGGTCAGGGCTTGATGGCTTCCGGCGTTTCGTTGCGTACCTGTTGCTGCGGCTTTTGTTGCTGCTGCGCCGGCGGCTGGGCCGGAGCAGGCGCGCCACGGCGGCGCCGGCCAACCCATGGCGGAAGGCCATTGGCGTCCTCATTGGCATAGTGCGGCCGGTCCAGCGTCTTGATGAAGAACTCCTTGCTGGGCAGATCGACGATATCGTGCTCGAAAGAGCCCAACGCCGCCTCGCTGGTGCCCGGGGGCACGGCCTGCGGAATGCGGGTCTCGGCGCCCTTGATGGTATTGGCCTTGATGGCGAGGAACGCCTGCATGCGCTCTTCATCGCCCGCAAGCTTGGGAATATCCATCGGCTTGTCGGGGTCCACCACATAGGCCGACGCCATCTTGATGCGATAGACGCTGGAGATGCCGTCGTATTTTCCGGTCTTCTCGTTGTACATGCCGTCGGCATTGCGGCGCAGGGCATAATAGAGCGAGACGTGATCCTCGTGCTCGCGAATGCCCTGCTGCCCGCCGTCCTGGGCGAAGGTGTTCTCGGTGTAAAGCTCACGCCAGTTGCGATAACCACCCAGAAGACCCGTGCCGGAAAGGCCATCCTGCGCGAGTTTGAGCTTGATCATGCCCTTGCTGAAATTGGTGTCGCCGGTCTGGTCATAGAACCAGGCGATGCGCGGGGTATGCAGATGCTCGACCTGCTCTGTCACGACCACGCCGTTGACGATCTTGGCCTTCAGCTTGGTGTACTGCGCCGCTTTCAGGATGCGATAGGAGTAATCGGTCGCGATGCCGCCGCGGGCATCCTTGACGATCTTGTCCGGCGAATAGCCGATCTCGACCACCGCATCGCTGTCGTTCATCGGGTCCTGATTGCCCGAGACACGCAGGACCATGGTGTAGAGGCCCTCCTGCATCTTGTCGTTGGCGCGCAGGTCCAGGGTGGCGTTGCCATTGCCGCGCCAGGGCGCATCGCAGCCCCAGGCCCGGTAGAGATTGTTGTCGATGCCCTTCTCGCCGTCGGGACTGACAAAATCGGTGTTCTTGACCTTGCCGTCCAGATTGAAGCCATCGCCGATCCGGCCGGTAACCTGCGGCTGGCCCGGATCGTCGGCGGCCCAGGGGTTCACATAGGTCTCGATGCCGCGCTTGTAGGCGCGATAGGCCAGCGCCCGGTTCCAGATATGAAACCGGGTAAGCACCGGGGCGCGCACATCGTCCAGCCCCGGCGGCTTGGAGATCCAGTCGATCTCCTGCTGGCTGCGGAATTTCTGCCGCGCCACCGCGATCCTGGTCTGGGTGTCGTTGGCGAAATGAATGGTGTTGCCATGGGGACAGTCGATACCCGGCTCGATCTCCGCGCCGCGGGTGAAGTCGGACCGCCCGCCATAATGAAAGGCATATTCATATTGACCCACCACAAAGCCCTTCACCCAGGGCGCGGCGGCCGCGGGCACGGCGCCCGCGCCGGCCAGAGCGATGGTGGCGACGGACGAGGCCAATAAGCGCTTGTGCGAGATCATGATCCCTCCCATGGCCTTTCAGGGTTTGATATCGGCCGGCGTCTCGTTACGGACCTGCTGCTGCGGCTTGGCCGGCTGCTGCTGAGGCTGTGGCTTGTTCTTCTTCGGACTGGTGCCGCCCTCGGCCCGCTTGCGTTCAATCAGCCAGGGCGGTGTGCCTTCCTCATCCTCGCCCGGATAATGCTGGCGATAGAGGGTCGTCAGGAAGAAATCCTTGCTGGGCAGGTCTTCCAGCAGGCCTTCGGTAATGCCGGCGCCGAACTCGGACGTGCCCGGCGGCACCGCTTGCGGAATGCGCAGCTCTGCGCCCTTGATGGTGTTGGCCTTGATCGCCTCGAAAGCGGCCTTGCGGTCTTCTTCCCGCGCCAGGCCGGGGAGCGCCATCGGCTTGTCTGGGTCGACCACATAAGCTGAAGCCATCTTGATGCGATAGACGCTGGAGATGCCGTCAAACTTGCCGGTTTTTTCGTTGTACATGCCGTCGGCATTGCGGCGCAGCGCGTAATAGAGCGAGACATGATCCTCATGCTCGCGGATGCCCTGCTGGCCGCCGTCCTGGGCGAAGGTGTTCTCGGTGTAAAGCTCGCGCCAGTTGCGGTAGCCGCCGATCAAGCCGCTGCCGGAAAGGCCGTCGGACGTCAGCTTCAGCCGGATCTTGCCCTTGGCGAAGTTGGTGTCGCCGGTCTGGTCATAGAACCAGGCAATGCGCGGGGTATGCAGATGCTCGACCTGTTCGGTCTCCACCACGCCATTGGCGATCTTGGCCTTCAGCTTGGTGTACTGCGCCGCTTTCAGGATGCGATAAGAGTAATCGGTCGCGATGCCGCCGCGGGCATCCTTGACGATCTTGTCCGGCGAATAGCCGATCTCGACCACCGCGTCGCTGTCGTTCATCGGATCCTGATTGCCCGAGACGCGGATGACCATCGTATAGAGGCCCTCCTGCATCTTGTCGTTGGCGCGCAGGTCCAGGGTGGCGTTGCCATTGCCGCGCCAGGGCGCGTCGCAGCCCCAGGCCCGGTAGAGATTGTTGTCGATCCCCTTCTCGCCATCGGGACTGACGAAGTCCGCCGCCTTGATCTTGCCGTCCAGGTTGAAGCCGTCACCGATACGGCTGACCACCTGCGGCTGGCCCGGATCATCCGTGGCCCAGGGATTCACATAGGTCTCGATCTCTTTCTTGTAACCGCGATAGGCCAGCGCGCGGTTCCAGATCCAGAAGCGGGTGAGAACAGGTGCGCGGACATTATCCAGCCCGGGCGGGGCGGAGATGTAGTCGACCTCCTGCTTGCTGCGCCATTTCTGACGCGCCACCGCAATCCTGGTCTGATGGTCATTGGCGAAATGGACGGTGTTGCCATGCGGGCAATCCACACCGGGTTCGATCTCGGCGCCGCGGGTGAAGTCGGAGCGGCCGCCATAACGGAAGGCGTATTCATACTGGCCCACCACATAGCCCTTCACCCAGGGCGCCGCGATCGCGGGCTGCGCGCCCGCACCGGCCAGGGCGACGACAGCCACCGATATCATGAACCTTGTGTGTCGCATGACGCCGCCTCCCTTCCCGGAGTGTCAGGAAACGATCACCGTTCCGACCATGCCCATCGCTTCATGGTACTTGCAGACATATTTGTAGGTGCCCTTCGCCGTGAAGGTGTGGCTGAACGTGCCTTCTTCCTCGATGTCGCCCGAGCCGAATGGCGCAACGCCGGCCGGCAGCACGACATCGCTGGCCGTCTGCGCCTGGGCGGGATCGAAGGTCACGGTGTGGGTGATGTTGTAGGGATTGGTCCACTTCACCGTGTCGCCCACCTTGGCGTTCACGGTGGCCGGCACGAACACCATCTTCGGAGACTGCTTCATCGAGACCTCGACCGTGGCGCCTTGCGCCAGGGCAGGCGTCGCTGCTGTCACCCCCAGTGCAGCCAGCGATTCGGTAAATGTGCGGCGATTGATAGACATTATTCCTCCTGAACTATTGCGGGGGTGAAACCTGGTTGATCAACAGGTCGGAAACTGGGCCTGCCTCGAACGCCAGGGGATTGAGATCGTCCATAGGGCCTTTGTGCACGGTGATATCGGCGGTGACCTCGAAGTCGGTCACGGTCTTGGGGTCCTTGCCATCGGCGAAGAAGGCGGCGCCCGTAAAGGGGCTCCAGCTTTTCCAGGCCGTATCGCCCTTCAACTTGTAGCGCCACATGGGACGCCAGTTTTCCATGTGGAAGCTGAAGTGAGGACCTTTGGGGTCACGCTTGGGCGCCGCCACCGTATCGCCCTTGGCGTGCGCTTCCGTGAAGGTGAACCAGGTCCCCTTTTGCGCCTCGGTCTGCTGGGCCGCTTGCCAGGCGAGATAATTTTCCACCTCGGCGCGCGAGGTAAATTTGTGGCCCGTCACGGTCAGGTGAAGCCCGTCCGCGCCTTTTTTCTGCGCGGAGAAAACGCCAGGACCGGCCGCCGGCACCATGTTGAGGGCGTCGGGATTGGCGTCCGGCTTGGCGGCAGGTTTGGCAGCTGCGGCCGGCGCCTGCGCAGAAGCAGGAGTGGCGGCCGGCTGGTCGGCGGCAAAACTGCCGAAGGCCGTCAATGTGATTGCCAGACCGGCTCCCAAACCGAATCCGAGTGCCGCAACGCGCCTCATTCCCATCCCCTTGCTGTTTTCTTTTGTCCGGCCAAAAACAAACACCGGCTGCGAGAAAGCCGTCTGCTTGTCAGCCGCCATCACTCGTCATTCTCTTTTTCATAGTCCTTGGAACGGTAATCGTCATGGCAGGCCTTGCAGGCCTTGCCCATGGTGACGGCCTCGGTCTTCAGCGCATCCAGATTGCGGCTGTTGGCGACCTGATCCAGCTTGATGGCTTCGGCCTGCATCGTCTTGCCGATCTTGGTGAAGTCATCCTGCTTCTGCCAGATCTCCGGCAGGGCATAGGTCTTCACACCCGCTTCCGGGCCACTGCCCTTCGGGAACCAGTTCAGCAGATAGGCGCTGCGGTCCTTGATGGTCTGGGCATTCGGAATGATGACATTGTCCCAGTCCACCTTGGGCTTCTTCAGCTCATCGGTGATGGCCTTCAAGGCGCCGCCCATGTCGCGCAGCTTGTCCTGGCGCGGCTTGATCTGAGCGGCTTGAGGCGACGCAGCTTCGACAAGAGTGAATCCAACACAAGACAGAAGGGCGGCCGCAAGGGCAACGCGGCCAACACCAGACACAAACGGCATAGCTATTAGATCTCCAGGTCAGAACGGGTGAAAAACTGCCCTCACGCCAACAGTTCGGTATACGGGCTCTTGGTTTCCATGGAGCCTTTGCCCCAGGTTTCGAGGGACACGCCCATGGCCTTCTGGATGGTGAGGCCGACGCGGGAGACGGCCGAGCCGTCGCCCGGGGTGTGATAGCCGGTCTTCATCCGGCCGCTGGCGCCGCCCGCGGTGAAGATCGGAAGACCGTCCACCGCATGGATCTTGGCGAAGCTCTGGTCGGTGAAAGCAAAGAACAGGCTATGGTCCAGAAGCGTGCCATCGCCTTCGGGGATGGAATCCATCTCCTTCAGGAAGGTGACGAACAGTTCCATATTGTCGATATTGTAGGTCGAGACGCGCGGCTGATAGCCCAGCACGGGATCGATCGGCTCCTCATGGGTGGACTGGTGATAGCCCAGCGTGTCGCCCGGCACGAAGATCTGCGAGCCCGGCTCCGACACCGAGAAATTGAACACCCGGGTCTGGTCGGTGGCCATGGCGAGAGCGCCAAGCTTGGCCATCAGGGGCACAGTCTTGCGCAGATTGGGCAGCGCATTGTTGGCCACCATCTCCGGCGGGGCCTCGGGGATCGTCACCTTGGCCTGGATTTCCGGCTTCTGCAGTTCGGCCGCCATCTGAAGCTCGGCTTCGCGGACGGAGGTGAAATACTGGTCCATCCGCACCTTGTCGGCAGCCGACAGATTCTGCATGGCGCGCTTCCTGTCCTCGGCCACCACCGACAGCACGCTCTGCTGGATCATCACTTGCGGATCGGGCTTCCAGTCGCCCTTGGACGGATCCTGGAAGCCAGGTCCGAACAGGCGGGTGTAGAGCGACAGCGGCGTGGCTTCCGCCGGCAGGGTGTTGGCGCCGCCCAGGCTGGAATAGCTCTGCTTGGGATCGCCGGCCGCGGCGGCGGCCACCGACTTGAAGCGGGTGCCGTGAGAAATGGAGTCGGCGATCTGCTGGTCGATGCTCTTGGAATCGAACTCGCCCTGCTTGGTGGGCGAGATGCCGGTGGCGCTGGCGGCGGCGCCCGACCAGTGCTGATAATTGGGATTGTCGTCCAGCGGCACGCGCAGGCCCGACCAGACATTGATCTTGCTGCGCATGGGCTCCAGCGGCTTGAGCTGGGTGGTCATGTCCCAGTCCTTGCCGCCATTCTTGGGAATCCAGAGCTGCTTGGTCAGCCCCAGGCCGTAGAAATAGGTGCCAAAACGGGTCGGCAGCGCGCGGCCGGTCGCCGCCAGAGCCTTGCCCTTGCTGTCCAGGAAGCAGTCCAGGAACGGCATGCCGATGACGGCCAGGGCTCCCTGGCATGTGCCGCGAAGCAGAAACCTGCGATCAAGCTTCATGACTGTCTCCTGTTATTGAGTCGCGACCTTGGTCGCGGGCGAAGTTGTTTCGACAGACGGAACGGGTGCGCCATAGAATTCAGGGCTCGAGGCCATGCCCTTGATCAGGGTCTTCAGGTGATAGCCCGAGTCGGTGAAGGCCTTGTAGGACGCCTTGAAAGCCGAGGCGCTGACATCCTCGGAATTCTCGCCCCGGCCATAAGCGAAAAGCTTCCTGGCGACGCAGGCGGGGAACTTGGGATTGTCGTGCAGATATTTGCCAAGGCCTTCTCCGCCGGCGAACTTGTCGCCCTTGATGGCGGCCGAGACGTCGATCACCGCACCATTCTCCTTGGTGCGCCGGCCACCGATGGTGTCAAAGCCTTCCAGGGTCAGGCCGATCGGATCGGAATGGGTGTGGCAGGAGGCGCAGGTGGGATTGCCCGCATGCGCCATCAGCCGCTCGCGCACGGTCTTCAGGGCTCCCGATGTGTCGTTGACCACCGAGAAGTCCACATTGGCCGGTGGGGCCGGCGTGGGCTCGCAGAGCAGGATGTCCATCAGGGCCACGCCCCGCTTGGTCGGTGAGGACCGCCCCGGATGCGAGAACATCGCCAGCATGCTCGTCTGGGTCACAAGTCCGCTACGGCCTGAATCCTTGGAGAACTCATACGGCACCCATTCTCCGGTGAAGGAGAAAGGCAGCTGATAGATCGCCGCCAGGTTGCGATTGACGTAGGTCTTCTTGGTGGTCATCAGATCGCGGATGTCGCCATTTTCTTTCAGCGTCAGTCCGATCATGGTGCGCAAGGTCTCTTCCTTGGCGGAGTTGGCGATCGCCGAACCCCATTTCGGATAAAGAATGCTGTCCTTGGACACGGTGTCGAAGGTGTCCAGCTCCATCATGTCATTGAAGAAGGCCCGCATCCCCACTTCCAGGCGCGGAGAGGCCATCAGCCGGTCCACCTGCTTGTCCAGGCCCGCCTGGGTGTTGAGATCGCCTTTCTGGGCCGCGTCCAGCAATTCATGGTCGGGCGTGGTGTTCCAGAGCAGATAGGAAAGCCGCGTCGCCCGGCTATAGGGGTCCAGGGCGTAGCTCTTCTTGTCCGCCGCCGGCAGCGCCACTTCCTTGCGGAAGACAAAGTCCGAGGCCTGGAGCAGACTCGCCAGCCCATAGCGCAGGCCGGCATAGAAATCCTTCTGCTTCTCAGCCAGGCCGCGGGCGAGTGCCACCCGGCTCTTGATCTCGTCATTGGTCAATGGACGGCGGAACAGCATCATCCCGTAATGGGAGAGGATCTGGCTCGTGCAGCCGTCATCAGCGGCCTTCGCATCCTTGGGCGCGCAGGGCAGCTTTGAGCGGTACTTCTCCGCCGACACTTGCACGGCGATGCTGTCGGCCATCTTGGTGAAGGATTCAAAACCGACCGGCGTCACTGACAGCACTGTCGTGCTCGCCGCCTGCAGACCGCCCACCCGGATCGTCGGCTCGAATACGCCGCGGACTTCAATCTCAGGTCCGAAGATATCCGAGACCGAGTTGCGGTATTCCTCCTGCGTCAGACGACGCAAACTCGCCACTTCCTGCGACGGCAAACTCGCAGCATAGGCAGGAGCGGCAAGAAAGAGGGCAGTGGAGATGGCGAGCAAGAACTTGTTACGCACGTACCCTCCTGAAGACGTGCCAACGCACTGATCTTCTTATATGTATTCTGTATACACGTAGGTGCGTATATTATAAGTAATTAGATACGGGGACAACAAAGACGCCGTAAGCTTCTTGTAAAATCCCTCTCAAATCATCGCAAAATCTGGCGCGCGGAAATCGGCGCCCATGGCGTGGTTTCGCACATTTTTGCGCCGCATAATCAAGATTGCTATGATCCTATCTTCATTGAGAAAATAGCTTGCTGCGACCGCTAACGCACCATTCCCTTGTAGATGAATTTCTGCACCCGGCCGCCGCCTTCACCCACATAAAGGTTCCCCTGCGCGTCGCTGGTCATCACATGGATATTGAAAAACTGCCCCGGATAGGGTCCCGGATGGCCGATTTCCGCGCCGGGAATTTGCTGCAGAGTCGCCCGGTCCAGCACCTGGACCCGCTCGTTATGCCCGTCCGCGACATAGAGGAATCGCTGCGCCTTGTCGCCGGAGAGCGCCACGGCGAAAGCGGTGCCGAAATCGCCCTGCGGCGATGAGCGGGATACCCAGCCCTCCTTCAAAAATTTGCCGTCCAACGTAAAAGCCTGGACGCGATTGGCGTTGCGGTCGGCGACATAGACGGTGCCGTCACGGGAGATGGTCATGCCGTGGAGCAGATTGAACTGCTGCAATGGCGGATCGTAGCGCCGGTCGCGCGGCGCGCTGTCGTCGGGCACATGGCCATAAGCACCCCACATGCGCTTGAACTTGCCCGTATCGGCATCGGCGACATAGACGCGGCGATTGACATAGCCGTCCGAGACGAAGAGCTCATTGTCCTTGTCCCAGTAAACCGGCTGGGAGGGATGGCCGAGATTTTCCGTGTCCAGGCTGCCCTTGCTTTTGCCGGTCCGGCCGATCTGCATCAGGAATTTGCCGTCACGGGTGAATTTCAGGCACTGGTCGTCATCGCGCCCGGTCTTGGCGTCGCGGCCATTGCCGCAGACCCAGACATTGCCCTTCGTATCCACCGCGATGCCGTGCTCCTGCACCGGCCAGTCGAATTTGGCGCGTTCGCTCTCGCTCATGGCCAAGGGCCCGCCCCAACCCTGAACAAAAGTGCCGTCGGCGGTGAGCTCCACCACGGCGGGCGCGGCCATGCCGCTGGTCGGATTGGGCGGGTTCATCAAGGTGAGACGCAATTGCGTCGGCCGGGAATAGACCCAGACATGGCCCTTGCCATCGACTGTCACGCCACCAGCGGGCCCGAACACATACCCGTTGGGCATCTGCTTGGGCCAGTTGCGGTCCACTTCGAATACCGGATGCAGTGGCGCCCCGAGAGCCGGGACCGCCGTCAACACGCCCCAAAGAGCCACGCAAATGCCGGTAAAAGCTCGCATCCGACGCTCCCCTTTTTGAGCAAACACTAGGCAACATTCCGGCCTGCGGCCAGCGTCTTTGTGTTCAGAAGCGCACCGAACTTCAAAGCCAGGCGTCGTTTTGCCGCCTCTCCTTTCCCGCCTTGGCGCGTTCACCATAAGGCCCGATCGCACTGGCGGCGGGCTGGGTTATGCGCCAAAAAGAACCAGAGGGGCTTATGCGAAATCGCAGGATCAGCGGCAGGATTTTTTCGGCGGTGATTATCGCCGAACTGCTTCTGATCGGCTTTGTCTCATGGATCGCCGCCGGCGTTCCTGGCCTGTACCGTGACGGCCAGCCGCCTTCGGTCAGCATCGAGTTTGCGCCGGCGCATCAGCCGTCCGCACCGGTACGCGCCTACGCCATCTGAGAATCAGGACCGGCCGGCCACGCGATCGCGCGCGTCGCTGCGGGCGATTTCATCGTAGAGGCTGAAAATCTCTTCCGCGATCGCGGCGGCAGCACGATCGGTCAGCGCCGCGGGATTGATCGTAACGTCGTCGTCGGCATCGAGCGGACTGGTGGAGAATTTGGCCCGCATCGCCAGCAGCCGCTCATGGGCGAAGGCCGGCAGGTTCTGACTGCCCAGCGAGGCAAGGTGAGCCCGGAACGCTTCGGTTACGCGCTGGGGTAACGGAGCCGTGCTGGTGGCCATGGCGAGCATCGCCAGATAGAGCTTGCCCCAGGCATAACCGAATTCTGTCCGCATGAGTCCTTAGTTCGAGAAGGTCGCTTGCGCCGCGCCGGTCGCCGAGCAATAGCCACCGGCATTGACGCCGGTCAGGTCGGTCTGGCCGTTGACGAAACCGCTGCGATTGACATGGCCGTCCCAGCCCGCGACCGTCGTGGCGACGCTGGAATAGAGCACCTTGCCGCCAGAGACGGCCGCATTGGAGCGGCCGGTGGCGGTGATGCAGTAGACCAGTTCACCCGTTGAAGGGCCCGCGGTGGCGACAATGGCGCTGATCGCGTAGTTGAAATGACCGTCCCTGGGCAGCTGGATTTGGGGAATGACAGTGGAGATTTCACCGGTCCCCGACAGATCCGGGGTGGCGACCTTGCCATCGACCTGGGTCTGAAGCGTCGCGGCGGTTTGCAGCTGCGACTGGGCATAACCGGAAATCGCGCCCGTGATATTGGCGGCATCCTGCGCCACCTCGGCGGTCGCGCTGGTGCGGATGTAGGAGAAGACACGCGGGATGGCGATGGCGGCCAGGATGCCGATGATCGTCACAACGACCATCAACTCAACCAGAGTAAAGCCTTTCTGATTCCGTATGCGCATGAACGATCGTCCCGCCTCTATTCGCGGGAGGGACAATAAGGCTCAAACTTTAATCGCTGCTTAGCGGCGGTTCCCCTGAGCCCAAAAAAGGCCTTATTTTCTGGGCCTTTCGCCCACTTCCGTACCTCGCAGACATGGTCGATTGTTAATCCGGTTCGGGAAGCGCGCCACATGGCTAACGGCCGGTTACTTTAATCGCTTGGCAACGGGGCGCGGCTACCATCGCGGCCATGCGCCCCCCTTTCAGCCGGCTGGGCCGCCAGGGCGGCTTTACCCTGATCGAGCTGATGATCGTGGTGACGATCATCGGCGTCTTGGCGACTATCGCGGTGCCGATCTATCGCTCCTATGTCCAGCAGGCGCATCTGGCCGAGGCCAAGCCTTATCTTCTGGACATCGCCTCCAAAGAGCGCAGCTACAAGGTGCGCAATGGCCTTTATTGCTGCTCCGGCGGCACCTTGAGCGAAGCCACGCTCACCTCGGGCCTGAATGTGGATCTGAACGGCACCGGCAATTTCTGCTTTGTGGTGATCTGCCGTGACTCCGCGCTCTGCGCCGGTACCACCAGCACGGCCTTCATTTCCACTTCCCAGGCCGGCGATCCGACCGTGGAGTTCGAGGTCTGGGCCATTCTGCGCGCCACAAGCACCACCACGGTCAGCGGGCCGCAGAGCACGGCCTGCACCATGCCCACGACCAAGCCCACGCCCACCGGCTGGGTGCAGTCTGCCTCCTCGGGCCAGACAGGCCGCGAAGGCCGCGCCGTGGTCTATCGCTATCCGCCGCCGCCCAACCGGCGCGACAGCGCCGCCGGCACAGACTCTATCGTCTTCAACTGGCTGGAAGGCATCAGCGAGAGCGATGCGCTGCAGTGACCGCCTGAGAAGCCAACGCGGCTTCAGCCTGATGGAAGTGATGACCGCAGCCCTGATCCTGTCAGCGCTGGTGGTATCCATCGGCGGCGGCTGGGTCGTGGCCGACCGCGAGACTTCCAACCTGATCATCCGCCAGAAGGCGATCTTTGTGGCGGATGCGGAGATGGAGCGGCTGACCACGCTTTATGGCACTACCGCCTTCGGCGCCCTGGGTCCGGTCAGCACCACCGGCTATACCGAGACCGCCGCCTTTCCCTCCACGCGCCTGATCTACCCCACCAGCCTGTCACCGCTCTATCTCACCGGCACGCAGGACTACACCACGACCTCGGCCAACACCTTCAAGACGGGCTCGGACTTCCAAGTCTGGATCAGTAGCAACCTGTTGTCCTCGCTGAACCGCGCCTATGTCTGGGTGGACCAGGACCATAACGTCGTGGGCCGGATCAGCTGGACAACCAGCAATATCAGCGCCAATCCCTGCACGGGCCTCGACACCTGCAGTTGCCTGGATCCCACCGGATTGCTGGCAGGCAACTGCCAGAAGCTGGTTCTGTATCTGGAATATCCCTATCGCCTGGTCTCCGGAAATGCGGTGGCCGCGTCCACGCTTCAGACCCTCACCCTCAGCACCATTGTGGGGCGTCACACATGAAGTCCCAGCGCGGCTTCACCCTGATGGAAGTGATGGCCTCCACCATGGCCACAGCGATCGTAATCGCAGCTGCCAGCGCCTTTTTGCTGCGCTTTCTGGCCTGGTACGATGAGCTGTCGGCCAAGATCGCGATGAACCGCCATGCCCGTGAAACCTACGACGTGTTTTCACTTGGCGGGCTTTCCAGCACCTCGGGCAATGACGGCACCAAGAATGTCTATGGCCTCAGGGAACGCTTCGCCGTGCCGACCAGCTCCATGCGCACCAATTATTCCATTCGCTACATCAGCAACAACCTGACCCTGACGCCCGACCTGATTGCCAGCATGAGCGTAACCTGCACTGGCACCGGCGTGCCGCTCCCCGATTGTACGTCCGGCGCAGGCACCAAAACGGTGAAAGGCTGGCTCGGCAGCCACCCCCAGACCAACACCGCCAGCCGCAGCGTGTCGAACAAGACGGTGGAGCTCACCTTCACCATCATGAATCCTTTTGAGGTCCAGCGGGCCGTCAGCCCTTCTCTCTTCGCGGAAAATTACCACGTCATCTTCACCCTCAACCGCAACGAAGATGACCCATGAAACGGTGGTGGGGAAATCAGCGTGGCGGCGCCCTGATCGTGGTGATGATGGTGGGCCTGGTGATCACCATCGGCTTTGCCGGCTTCATCACCAGCGGCGTGCTGGTGGAAGCACGCGCGGTGGAAGGCTCACTGGCGCGCTCCAGGGCCTATTGGGCCGAGATGGGCAATTTCAACTATATCCTCAGCCGCATTTCCAAGAGCAAGTTCTGCAGCAGCTGCATCCTGCCCAACACCAACGTCAAGGACGTTACCCTGGCGGTAAACCTGCAGGTCTATTTCAACGAACTGACCAACGTGAAGACCTGGACCTATCCGGACGAATCCTCCAGCTACACCATCACCACCACCGACACCGCGGCGGCGGACAGCACGGCGGGACGGCACACCTATAGCGGGTGGCTGATGGCGACCTCGGCCTATTCCAGTTCCTCTCTGGTTTCGGGTCTGAACAACCATCTGCCGGTTATGGAACTGCGGCTTTGCGTGGGCCTGGCCAACACCAATTCCCAGTGTGGCAATCTCGGCAACAATAATGGCGGCTATACCACGGCCTATTTCAGCATCAACCGGCTGACCAACCTCCCGGGATGACCGTCCCGGGCCTTTGCCACCCGGACAAAACTTAAGCAGGCCTTAACCGCGATTTGCGAGATTGGCGGCCATGAGCGCGCCCGGTACCTCCACTGGCACCCCCATAGTCGAACCCACCGGCGCGGAGCGGCGCCGCGAGCAGCGCTTTGAAGTCAACCTGAATGGCGATCTGGGCGTGGACGGGGAAATCATGGCCGTCACCATCGGCGACCTTTCGGGATCCGGCGCCATGCTGGTGCTCGATCGTCCACCCGAGGAAGGGACCATCGCCGACCTCTGGATCGCGGGCTATGGCGATCTGGAGATCAAAGTGATGTTCTCCGGCGACGGCCTTTGCGGCGTGATGTTCACCCATCCCGCCGAGCATCGCGACCGCCTGCTCAAATGGCTGACCCAACAGATGGCCGAGGGTCAGGCGAGGGAAAGACGGGCCGCTCCGTGACTGGCGCCGATGCCGTGGGACTGGTGCCCGCGCTGCTGGTCGGGGCCGCGATCGGCAGCTTTCTCAGCGTCGTTGCCGCGCGCCTGCCGCCCCTGCTGCTGGCAAGTCCAGACGGACGCGTGCCGCCGCGCCGCTTGATCGCTGCTCTGTCCTTTCCTGGATCGCATTGCTCGCATTGCAAAGCGCCGGTCCGTTGGCATGACAATTTTCCCTTCGCCTCCTTTCTTCTGCTGCGCGGCCATTGCCGTGACTGCGGTCATGGCTTTGGCGCGAAGTATCTGCTTCTGGAATTGGGCGGAGCCGTCGCCGGCGCGCTGAGCGTCTGGCTGTTCGGCTGGTCGCTTGAAGCCGGCCTGTGCTTTCTGCTGCTCGCCTTCCTGCTGGCCCTGTCGGTCATCGACCTGGAAGAAATGTTGCTTCCCGACCTGCTGGTGCTGCCGCTTTTGCCGGCGGGCCTTCTGTTCCAAAGCCTTTATGGCGACGGCCTGACCGACGGTGTTCTGGGTGCGGCAGCGGCCTTCGGCGTCATGTGGGCGATCGGCGCGGCTTACGGGCTTCTGCGTCACGCCGAAGGGCTAGGTGGCGGTGACATAAAGCTGGCCGGCGCGCTGGGCGCCTGGCTGGGCATCCTGAAGATTCCCTTCTTCCTGCTGGGCGCCTTCGCCGCCGGCGTCGTGGTGATGGGAAGCGTTCTGGTTCTCACACGGAAGGAAAGCCGTGCGCCGCTTCCCTTCGGCCCATTCCTGGCCGCGAGCGGCGCACTGTTCGTGACAATGCCGGAAGTGAACACGCTGCTCGCCCATCTTCTGACGGGCTGAGCGAGGATTTCATTTCGACAGGCCGCTCAAGGGACCAAATCCCTTGAGCACTCCTTCCACCGCGCAGGAGGGGTCCAACATCGGAACGGCCGCGGTGCCGCCGCCGACCGGCGCGTCGATCACGGACGTGCAGGGAATACGCAAAGGCGCGCTCCTGGCCTTCATTTCGGCGGCGCGGCGCAAGGGATCCTTCACATGAGAAGGTGGCTCGACCACGGCGCTTTCATCGGGTCTGGAAAAGCCGCTGTGACAGTGCGCCTTCTGCTCCGCTGTCAGATTGACCAGGTTTTCCGGCGCACAGCCGAGCAGAGCCTGGCCAAGCCCACGGATGTCTGGTGTCTCGACCGGTGGCGCAAGGGACGGCATCGCGCCGGCATGTTCACCACCGGGCTGGGCTCTGACCGGCGCCCGCTGTCGCGCGGGCGCGGCCGGCGGCGCCGGCGGCGGCGTAACCCTGGGCATGCTGATCATCAATTCCAGCAGGCGCTCGGGATTGCGGATACCCGCACCTTGCGGCCTCACCAGAAATTGCAAGAAGGCGAACAGCAGCAACGCGTGCAGCAACAGCACAAGCAGGGCGCTGATCGCACGCTGCGATTGGCTGGTGGCTGGCATCCGGAGCTCGCGGTGTTGCAGCGGTCCTTCCGCCTGCCCGCATCATGGCAGGACCAATGAAGTTGGACAGCCAGACATGAGGCTGCAACGAACACAGATTGCGACGAATTTCACCGGGCAGGCGGCCCGCCAGGACCGCGCCCCAGAACGGTAAAAAAGAGACCGCTAGTCGTTGCGGGCTTCCATGGTGGCGCCCTGGAAGATGGCGCAACCGGCGGCCGGCACCGTCTTCAAAGCTTTGCACAAGGACCGGGCGTCCTCCCGGCTGTCATAGGAGCCGAGCCAAGCACGATAGAAAGTGCGGCCATCGACATTGCGCACCATCACACCGCTGGGCAGCATCCGCGCACGGGGATTATGATCCAGTATTTCTTTCAGGTTGGCGCGAATGGCGGCAGCATTCTGGGCCGCACCGAGTTGCGCATGCCAGGAGCCAAGCTTGTCGGCTTTCGGCATCGGGCTGAGCAGGGCTCTGACGGGCGTGACCTTCACCGGCTCCAAAGCCAGTTTGGTGGTATCCGGCAGTGCTGCAGCCGGCGCGTTTTCGGGGGATTTCGGTCTGGCGGAAGAAGCCAGTGCAATTCTTGTTTCCTCGGCCTTGACCGCAATTGCCGGCGGAGAAATCAGAGGCGCTGCGACAAGAGCGGGTACGGGCGGGGCGATCGTATTGGCCGCCAGCGCCACGACATGTGTGGGTTTGGGGGGAACGATCGGATTTGAAGGCGTTGGCGGAGGCTCCGGCGCAACGGATGCAGATTCTGCGGGCGCGGGGGCTGGCGGATTGGACGCAACCGGTATGGACGATGCCGCAAGCCGATAGTTCATCAGGACCCGCGAGCCGTCGGCCTCGGATCCGTATTTGAATTCCATGCGCACGTAATTCTGGGCATCGGGGCTGTACCACCAGCGCTCAAAGCCGGTCCAATCCGAGCGCAAGGATCGCGTACGCCACACGATCACCCAGCAATCGAAAGTGCCGGCCGGAACGGTGATGGTCTCACGCCCCTCAACGGTCCAGGAACTGGCATGCACCATCAGTTTGCCGTTGTTGAGATACTCCCGCTGGAAGGTCAGCGGCTTGGCGGCTGACAGGCTCTGGCCCGAGCCGTCGGGAACGGTGCGATAGATGGCCTTGCGGGTCGCGGTGGCGCTGATGGAGTCGGTGCGGATGAAGCCGTCGCGCACGAACGATTGGCCTGGCGCATCCAGCCGCTGGAACAGCGCGCCCTTCGGCGAGACGGACGCAACCTTCACGGCATAGCCGTCACTGTAATGCCATTCCGAGCCGGCGCTCCAGCTGGGCGCCTTCACCACGCTGTTCGGGGGCACTGGCGCGGCCGCAGCGCCCGTCGTCAGCAACACCGCGATTAGGATCAGCCTGCCGGCAAAGGAGATTTTCATGGAACCCATCCACTGCGATTGACGCCGCCTCTGGGCGCCAATTCGGCCACAAACATCTGGGCGCCGATCTTCAGATCGCGTACCGAGTCCGGCCGCGGCAAGGCGCGCAGACGCAAGGATTTGTCGGGCATCAGGCTGGCGTCGAAAAGAAAGTCCTCCCCCGGCCAGTCCTGCATGTCCAAGCCCAGCGCCCGGGCATGGGCCGCAGCTTGCGGCGGCGCGAAGGTATCGAAATGGCCCTGCCCGGTCCGCAGACGATTTTCGCGCGCGGCAATCTGCATCACCATGGTCTCGGCGCGGCCCTGCCGCGGCTTGAACATCAACTGACTGCGAATATCAGGCATGAAGACACCTGCCGTCGCGATCAGGACCGCCAATACGACAAGGACGGCAACCGTCATCCGGTTTTTCCCGTTCCAGCCCATCACTCATCTTCTTCGAGGGATTTGACCGACAGGACGCCATGGTTCGCCTTGTTGGCATCCTGGTTCACGATGCTCAGCTCGGCGCGGGCGCGGCGGATATATTCGGCCGAGCCTTCCTTGACGGCGATGTCGCTCTGCAGGACCGAGCGTTCGTCCACGATCTTGGGGGTGATGAAGAAGATGGTCTCACCCAGCGATTTCTGGCTCTTGTTGTCGCGAAACAGCGCTCCCAGGATCGGGATGTCCTTCAGGTACGGCACGCCCGAGGTGGAATTGATGTTGCTGTCGTCGAACAGGCCGCCGATCACGAAGGTGTCGGCGTCAGGTACCAGCACATTGGTCTGCACTTCCTGGGAATTGACGTCGATCTGGCCGAAAGAGCCGCTGCCGGGCGCCGAATTCTCGGCGCGCAGATTGAGCCGCACCAGCGACTGGTCGCGGTTCGACTGTGCCGGCACGACGGAAGGCGTGATTTCCAAAGTCAGGCCGGTCTGGATTTCCTGCAAGCCCACGCCGCCATAGCCCCCAGCGGTGCCCACCGTATCCACCTGGACATAGATGTTCTGGCTGCGGGTGATGCGGGCGGTGATATTGTCCAGCGTTACCAGCTTGGGCGCCGACAGGATGCGGGCGCGGTCCTGCGAGGCCAAAGCCTGGATCTGGGACTGGATCACGGCCGCGCCGCCACGGATCACGAAGGAGGCAGTGGTGGCGCCGGCCGTCGCCGCGGGAAGCAGACTCAACGCATCCAAGCCGTTGCTGGTGAAAAGCTGGCCGTTGGTGCCGTTCTGGACCTGGCCATTCCCGGCGCCGGAGGTGCCGGAGCTGCCGCCCGTGCTTCCCGTCGCGCCGGCGCTGGTGCCGGTGTCGACCGCGGTGCTGCTGTTGGGGTTGCCGACATTGACCTGGGAGCCACGCCAGGCGACGCCGAGCTCCCTGGCCACGCCGACATTGGCGGTGACGATCAGCACCTCGATCTGGACCATTTGCAGCGGCCGGTCGAGCTGATTGACGATCTTTTCCACGGCGGCGATGGCCGAGGGCGAGCCCTGCACCACCACCGAATTGGTGCGCGCATCGATCGAGATACGCGGGTGGCCGAAAGGCGCTGGCGCGACCGGCGTGGCCGCAGCGGAGGGATCGTTTCCGTTGGTCGCCGGAGGACGTTCGTCCAGCCCCAGAACGGATTTCAGCGTGTCGGCGATGCCGGGCACGGTGACGGTCTTGCCCTGGAACTGGCGGGTCGAAGGTCCGACATCGGTGAATCGCAGTGGAATGACTTTGACCTCTTCGGGGCCGAGGCTGGCGGCGCTGTCTTTTCCGCCACGGCGGCGCGAGCCTTCCAGATTTTCCACCAGGGTCTGGATCTGCTTGACGCGGGCTTCATCGCCCGAAACCGCAAGCGTCCTGGAGGCGGCATCGTATTTCAGGCCGCCCAACCCCAGGCCCAGATTGTTCATCGCCTGCACCACGTCCTGATAGCTGACGGTATTGAGTGTGATGAAAGCGGAATTCTTGGCCTCGCCGGCAGCCCCGCCGGTCGGCGCGTTGATGAAGACGGTCTTTGTGGAGTCATTATAGCTGTAGGTCAGATGATGCTGATCGATCACCTGCTCGAACGCCTGCTGGATCGGCACCTGCTCCATATGGAAGGAGACGGTGTCGCGTACCTGAGGACCGAACGACACCGACAGGCCGTTGGCCTGCAGGATGCTGCGAAACACATTCTTGATGTCGTCGTCCGCCGAGGTGCGGGTGATGGTCAAAGACCGATTCCACGGAATGTCGCCAACCGCGGCAAAGGCTGGCGTGGCCGCGGGCCATAGCGCAACGCCAAGGCAAAGACCGGCAATGAGACGTTGGGTCATGAAGCGAGCCGTTGGAAAAAGCCGCGAAACATGGTCCCGTTATAGGGTTAACTGGTAACCGCCCGCCTAATAAGTGGTTACCGGATTACTAACGCGGCAGGCGCCGGCCGCCGCTAGAAGTTGCAGACGGCGACGGTGACGTTATCCGTCGCCGGTCCCGCCAACACTTCGTCCAGAAGCGCCTGACAAGCGTCTCTGGGGCTGGCGGCCTCCGCCAGAAGCTGCGCCATGCGCGAGGGCGACAGGGCCCCCGAAAGCCCGTCCGTGCAGATTAATATTGTGTCACCGGGCGTAAGCGAGAGCGTCGCGATATAGGGAGAAAGCGGGTCGGATATCCCCAGCGCCTGCACGATCATCCGTTTGGCCGGCTCCCGGCCCACCCGGCCGCCATCCAGCCAAAGCTGATAGAGGGAATGATCGTGGGACACTTTCGCGATCCGGCTCTTGGAGAAGTGAAAGACCGGGCTGTCGCCGACATTGAAGACCGTGGCCGGCCCCTTGGTGCCATTCGGGGCCCATATGCCCGCAATGGTCGTGCCGCTGGGTCTCTTGTCGTCGGCGCGTGTTTCGGTGGACATGCGGGCATGGACAGCCGCCAGCACCTCGCCGATCGCCTGCGCCTGCTGATGCGCTGACCGGCTGGCAAGCGCCGGCGCGAAAAGCTCCACGGCCCGCTTGCTGGCCCAGGCGCCATCGCCCTGGCCGCCCACGCCATCGGCCACCAGCGCCAGGCCATTGGCCGCGGCGATGAAATAGCTGTCTTCGTTGCGGGCGCGAGTATGGCCCTGATGCGTAACGGCGGCAAAGCCGCGAACAAGCGTGTCATCCTCAGTCAGCATGACGCCCCCCTGCCGGATTGCGGCGGAAGTGAATCTTCTGCACCAAAGTCTGATGCGGCCCCGTCAGGCTGACGCTGGAGGGACCGATATCGGTAATGGTGAGATCGCCCAGGCGATCACCGCCCCGATAGTCCTTGCCGTCAATGGTGGCCACCCGGTCAGCGCCGAACTGGGAGATGCTGGTGAGGTGATAGGTCCAGGTGAGATCGCCCAAATCGCTGCCGGCATTGGGCAGCGGGATCGGATCGCCGATCTCAAAAGGATTGCGGATGGCGGTGTAGCTCACCAGCGCGTCCAGATAGTCCGCGAAGGATGAAGGCGCACCCGGCGTGGCGGTATGCTGGACCTCCACCGTGCCGGTGACGCCGCCTTCTTCGTCGGGCGCGAAATCAAAGCCGCCGATAGCGACCTGAAAAGTCTCGAGCCGGCCCAGGAACGCCATCATGTCCCGGAAATCGGCATGCAGCCCCAGGATGATCTTCTGGGGATCAACCGGATTGGGGGCGACACTGCGCACCGAAACATTGTGTGCGCTCGCCGCCTGCTGCACGGCCGTCAGAAGTTCGGGAACAGTGGCGCCCTGCGTGCCGCCCGCCAGCGGCTGCGAGGCGACCGGATGGCTCGCTTCAATCCGCAGCATGTCGGAAAGCGTTTCAAGTCCCGACGCGGCATTGGCCGCCGGGGTGTAATGCCAGCGATAGAGCGCGAAGAGGCTCGCCAGCAGAAGCAGAAGCCCGGCTCCGATCTGGGCCTGTGCGGGACGATCCAGGGTCATGGCGCCGCCCTCGCCAGTTTTCCGGGCGCACCCGCCGCAGCGGGCGCAACCTTGGCGACGATCCGGAAAATACTCTCATCGCTATCCTTGCTGTCGCCTTCACCAGCACCGGCGAAATTGATTTCGGTGAAGCGGCGGCGCAGGGCGGTCGAAGCCGAGAGGCGCTTCATGAACCGGCCAATCAGTTGCAGGTTGTCCGGGTCCCCCTTGGGCAAGGTTCCGGCCAGCTCGAAGGTGGCTCCGGCCGTGCCGGCGGCCTCAACCAGCGCCAGGCGCTTGAGCTTCATGTCGTACGGCATCATCGCCGATAGCGTCATCATGTCCCGCGCCCAGAGCACGGGCTCGGCGGCAACAGGCTTGACGTCATGGAGATTCGTCTGGGTGATGCGGGTCAGGGTGTTGTTGTAAAGATTGGCGGCTGTGGCGCCCCGCTGTTCGATGGGCGCCAGCAGGAAGATATAGGTGCTTGCAAGCACGGTCAGCGCCAGGCCGCCTGCCGCCAGCGGCATCGCGAAAGGTTTGAGCATCGCCAAGGTCACCGGCTGGGACGAAGCCGACTTCCATCTGGCGGCCACGCTCTGGCGCGCGGCATCGGACGGTTGGGTGCCGGAGAGCACAAAACGGCCGCCGGAAAAATCATAATGCTGGTTGCCAATCTTGAGCAGGCCGGTACGCATGCCTTCCAGCAGATTGAGCACGGGCGGCTTTTCCGATTGCCGCCGTCCGGCGTCGGTGACGCCAACCTGAAGCATGTCGGAGAGCCAGCCGGCAAAGCCGGCGATGCGCGCGCCCAGATGGGACAGCGTGAGCTCGCCCGCCCGGCCCGCCAGACGCTGGAATTCAAAATAGTCGCCGGTCGTGGCGATTTCGCCGGTCAGCTTTTCCAGCATCGGCAGCAGCGCCATGGCGGTGCCGGTATGCGCGGCCGGCGCGCCGGCCGGCAGCGGCCATTCCTTGCCGATGGAGAGACGCGCGCGCTGCGCCAGCGCCGTGGCCGCTTCCTGAGACTCGATGCCATGCACCTTCGCATAGGCTTCGGTCAGATGCGCCGTGCCGATCGGCAATTGCCGGACGGCCACCGCGCCGGCGGAATCGTTGGCCAGCGCCAAGGTCGAGTAGCGGCTATGCACCGTGAGCTGCGCCTGAGTGTCCTCCTTTTCGCTGGCCAGCAGCAGCTGCAGCGACCAGGGCCCGAAGAAAGTCGTGAAGCGCGCCAGCTTGCCCAGCGCGAAAAGCACCGCGGTCAGCCGGTCTTCCGGGATATAGACGACCACGCGCTTTTCGGTTTCCGACGCGGCGGTTGCGCCGAAACGATGGGAGGCAAAACAGACCGGCTTGCCGCCCAGCTGATATTTGCCGAATTCGGCCAGCGCCCGGCCCTCGAAATGGCTAAGCTTGGCCTGGCGGCTGTCGACCACGGACATTTCAGGATCGTCGAGAAAAACCTCGACATTGCCGACCTGCATTTCCACGTCCGGCGGCAGGGCATGGATGGCGGCGGTCAGCAGCGCCTGCGGCTCCACGCCGTTTTCCGCCAGCCGCTCGAATTTGCCGACGTCTTCGCCCTGTTTGTCGGTGAGCAGGAGCTCGCAGCGCGTGTCGTTGAGAAAAATACGCAAGGAACAATCGCGCTCGGTATCCGGCAACTCGCCGGTTCCCCGCTTCCCTTTCCACAAGGCGCGATAGAAATTGAGGAGCGACATGATCGCCGCCTTAAGCGAAAGCCGTGGCGGGCGCGGACTGCGAAGGCGTCGCCGGCACCGGCGCGTTTTGACCCGAGCGCCAAACGCTGGCGCCCAGCATCACCTCGCAACCAGCCGGAAGCGGCACGCTACGGGAGAATTCCTGGCCCGCGAGCTTGATGGTGCTTCCGGCGGCCGGCGTCAGCCAGAAGCCGCCATTGCGCCAGACCAGGCTGTCGAAACCGGGCTTATGGGCTGCCGTCGCGTCATTCTCCTGCACGCCGTCACCATGGAAAAGCATCCATTTCTGGTTGGCGCTGGCGCCCCGGTCTTCGTTGTTCGCCACGCCGAAGGTCAGTTCGACCGCGCCGGAATGGGTGACGCAGAAAGACAGCCAGGCCGGCGCCGGGTCGGCTCCGTTCTTGCCGACTTCCAGGATGGTTTCGCCTTCCGCCAGGGCTGTGACTTCCCTGGGTCTGAGCCGCACGCCGTCCAGGAAATGGCCGTTGGTGCTGCCCAGGTCGCTGACCATCCAGCGTCCCTTGTCACGATAAAGACGAAGATTCTTGGTGCCGCGCGACAGCCAACGGCAGGGAATGGTGACATCGGCGGGCGCGGACGGCGACTCGCGCCCAATGGTGAAGCTGTCTCCGCCCATGAGTTGAACCGTCTTCTCGCCATCGCTCAGCGCAAGCGAGGATTCCAGCAGCGAGCGCTCCAGCTCCCCCTGCAGCGCGCGCAGCTTGGCGCGGAATTCATTTTCCGGCTCGGCCTGGATCGCCTTGTGCAGCAAGGCCAGAGACCCGATCAGATCGCCGCCCAGAACCAGGGCGGGAAGGCGAGCCGCCATATCGCGACCGCCCTCGCCGGTGGAAGGCGCCGAGCTCAACACCACAGTGGCGTCGTCATCCTCATCGGATCCGCCCAAGATGTCGGCCAGCAGCGCATGGACGGCCTTGAGCTTGTTGGCAGGACTGTTGGCGCGGGCGAGACTGTCGGATTCCCAGCGAGAGAAGAAGGGCACGATGGCGTCTGCGGCGATGGGCTTGGAGATGAAATAGCCCTGGGCGTCGTCGCAGTGCAGATTGCGCAGCTCCTGGAACAGTTCGTCGGTCTCCACGCCCTCGGCGACGATCTTGAGACCGAGCTTGCGCGCCAGGCTGACGGTGGATTCCACCAGGGTGCGCGCTTCGGCGCTCTTGAGCAGATCGAAGACGAAGCCCTTGTCGATCTTCAGTTCGCCGAAGGGCAGCTTGTAGAGCGTCTCAAGCGAGGAAAAGCCGGTGCCGAAGTCATCGATGGATAGCAGGAAGCCTTTGAGCCGCAGACGCGAAAGGATCTCCAGCGCCAGAACCTTGCCTCCTTGCGAGGAGGATTCGGTGACTTCCAAGGTGATGCGCCGGGGATCGACGCCATATTCCTGGCAACGCCGCTCGAACTGCTCGAACCAGCTCATGCTGCCCATCAAGCGCGGAGAGATGTTGATGGCGATGCGCAAAGTGCGGCCCGCCTCGTCCCAGATGCGCAGGTCGCGGAACGCCTGCACGGTCACGGCGTCGGTCAGGTCCGCGATAAGGTCATGGGCCTCGGCCAGCGGAATGAAATTGTCGGGATAGATCATCCCCAGTTCGGGATGCTTGATGCGGCACAGGGCTTCCACGCCAAAGCTGGTTTCGCCGGCGCGGAACGGCACTTTGGGCTGGTAGTGGACCACGACCTGGCCGCCCGCGATCGCCTGCGCCAAACCCTCTCGATCCAGTGCGCGCTGGCCGTCGGGCGTCTTGATCAGTTCGGCGAGCTGACGGGTGTTGAAATCGGCGCGCGAAAGCAGAATGACGTCCACAGACTTGGCCTGGAACAGGCGGCGAACCGACGCGACCGTCTTGGCGTCGAGCTTGGTGATCGCCATCACCCGCGCGTGGCTGGCGCGGGTCAGAGCCTCGATGATGTCCACCTCGTCATCGCTGGTGCCGGTAAGCTCAAGGATGGTGGCGACGGCCTTGGCGGCGCCTTCGCGCAGCGCCTCGCGGCCATTGGCGCTGACGAGCTCATAGCCCGCCGAATTCGCCCAGAAAGCGGTCTCGGCGACCAGCGATTCCTCGCTGTGACAAATCTGGATGACACCCTTGAAAGTCATTAAACCCGCGCGCGTGGAGTGCATGGGAGGTTAAGCATCGCGCGGAAACAAAGCATTAAACCCAAGGCCGAAGGTTCGCTTTCCAGGGCCCTCGCGAGCTACTGCACGGCCAGTCCGGAAACCTGGAAAACCGGGAGAAACGCGGCCACCAGCATGCCGGAGATCAGCATGCCCATCGTCGCCGTTAGCAAAGGATTAACCGTGGAGATCACCGACTCCAGGCGCTGGGCCCACAGGCTTTCGAAGTAATTGGCCACCGACACCAGCGGCGTTCCCAGATCGCCGGACTGCTCACCGGCCGAGATCATCTGCTGCACCACGCCGTGAAACAGGCTTTCGCGCTCGAATGCCTGGGCGATGCCTTCGCCATGCTCGATATGGTCGGCGATCTTGAGCAGACTGCGCTCGATATATTTGTTGTTGTTGGCGGGCGCGGCAACCCGGATGCTCTCGATCAGGCCGACCGAATTCTGTACCTGGATCGCCAGGGTCTGGGCGAAGCGGGCAATGGCCGAAAGCCGCATCAGACTGCCGAACAGCGGTATCCTGAGCTTGAGCCGGTCGAAGGTTACGCGCCCCTCTATGGTGCGGACCCAGGCGAGAAAGCAGATGCCGATAATGATGGCGCCGCCCAGCAGGAAGGGCCAATATTCCTCATAGACATGGCCGATATCCAGCACGAGCTGCGTCGGCACCGGCAGCGCCTTATTGTAGCTCTGAAACAGCGACTGGAAGCGCGGCAGGATGCCGAAAATCATGACGTGGAAGGTCACGCAGAAGGAGCCGAACAGCAGCGCCGGATAGATCAACGCCGCGCGCACTTTCTTGATGATCTTGTCATGGCTGTCGAGATAGTCGGCGATCTGCTGCAGCGCGACGCCCAACTGGCCCGACTGCATGCCGGCCCGCACCACACCAATATAGGTGCCGTTGAAAATCTTGGGATAGTCGGCCAGGGCGCGATGGAAATCGCGGCCGCAGCGCACCTGTTCCACCACATTGGTCAGTATGGTGCGAAAAGAGCGGCGCGGTGAATCGCGCGACAGGCTTTCCAGCGCCTGCACCAAAGGCAGGTTGGAGCGCACCATGGCGGCGAACTGCTTGGTGAAGATCAGAAGATCGGAGTTGGCCATGTGCTAGTGCCTAGCCTTCGCCGAATACCCGGAACAGCTCCGCATAGGTGGTGCGTCCGTCCGCCACCATCTGAATGCCGTTCGTGGCCATGGTGGTCATGCCGGATTCGTGTGCCTGCCGGCGCAGCTCGTCCACGTCGTGGTTGCCGGAGATGATGAGCTTGCGGATGGCGGCATTGACCTCCAGCATCTCGAACACGGCCTGGCGGCCCGAATAACCGGTGTGACGGCAATTGGCGCAGCCAGTGGGCTGGCTGAGCGGCATGCGTTCGTCGATGGAAAGCCCAAGCCGTTGCATCTTCTCGTCCGAGACGCCTTCGGCCCTGAGCTGGCGCAGCACTTCGCGCCCCTCCACCATCACCGAGCAATGCTTGCAGGCGATGCGCACCAGGCGCTGGGAGATGGAAAGGGTCACCGCCGAGGCCACCAGAAACGGATCGATCTGCATGTCGAGCAGGCGCGAGATCACGCCCACGCAGTCATTGGCATGGATGGTGGAGAAGACCACATGGCCGGTGAGCGAGGCCTGCACCGCCATGCGCGCGGTTTCCGCGTCACGGCATTCGCCGACCATCACCACGTCCGGGTCCTGGCGCAGGATGGTGCGCAATCCGCTGGCAAAGTTGAGGCCGATTTTCTCATTCACCTGCATCTGGTGCACGCCCTTGAGGCGATATTCCACCGGATCCTCGATGGTCACGACATTGCGCTTCTCGCGGTCGGCCGCCGAGAGACAGGAATAGAGCGTGGTGGTCTTGCCCGAACCGGTGGGGCCGCTGATCAGGATCAGGCCATGCGGCGCGGTAATCTTGTCCAGGATCAGGCGCAGGTGGCGGTCGCGCAGGCCAAGCTGTTCGGGGCTGGGCCGCACCGCGGAATCATCCAGCAGGCGCATCACCACCTTTTCGCCCAGCACGGTAGGAAGCGTGGAAACACGGATGTCCAACGGCGAGCGGCGGATCATCACCCGGATGCGGCCGTCCTGCGGCCGGCGGCGTTCGGCCACGTCCATCCCGCCAAGAACCTTGATGCGCGAGACCACGGCGGAATGCAGCGCCAGCGGCATGCGGCTCTGCTCATGCAGGATGCCGTCAAGGCGGGCGCGTACCAGCATGCCTTCTTCTGTCGGCTCCAGATGCACGTCCGATGCGCCCTGGCCGTGGCAGCGCTGCAGGATGTAGTCCACTACCAGCGGCACGTCGGCGGCGCTGGGTTCACTGAGGAGCTTGGTTTCCTGCTGCCAGGAAACGTCAATCGGCACCAGGCTTTCATCGCCGGTCTTGGGCGGCTCGATGCGGGTCTTCAGGCTGCCCAGCACTGTCTGGAAGGCGGCCGGCAGCACCACCACCGGCGTGGCCGGCTGTGCAAGGCGATCGCTGATCCAGTCGCGGGTAATGACGTCGAAGGGATCGATCGCGGCATAGCGCGCGCCGCCCTGGTCGTCGGGCTTGAGCAACAGGCAGCCGCGTTGATCGGCTTCCTTGAAGGTCAGCCATTCCGCCTCACCCAGCATCTGCTGCAATTCGCGATCGTTGGCGATGAAGGCGAGACCGGCCTCTTCCGCCAGACCCTGGTAGAACGCAATATCGCCCGCCAAGGTGTTGATCTGGGCGATGGCGCCAAGAAAGGTGGTGCCCTGATCGCGCGCCCGCAGGCTCGCGGAGATGGCGTCGCGCTGGGACAACAGCCCCCGGCTCACCAACTGGGTGATGATGGGGCTGAAAAAAGCCTTTTTGCGTTTGCTGTCGTCTCTGGATTGCCCCGGCGCCGAAGGCGACCCCGTGGTCGTGACGGTAGCGGCAAGTGTGGGATCGGCGGCTTTCGCTTTGGCTTGAGCGCGGGCCTGCACCTTGCGCAGGAATTCCACGCGCGCCGCATTGCCGGCTTGTGGCTGGGACGAAGACGTGTGCGTGGGCAGAGCCGCTGGCCTGGCGGTGGGCGCACTGCCGACGACCAGCGTCGCATCGGCATCGGCGGCGCCGACCACGATGGTGGCGTCCGGATCGCCCAGCGGCATTGCGGGATTTGCCATCATCCGGCTCCGAACGCGACGCGGAAGCCTACATCCGCGCGCATCACGGCCTTGCCAAGCCGGTGGCGAAAGCTGGTGCGGCCGCACCCGGCGGGGCTGTCGAAGCTGCCGCCGCGGATCGCGCGCTGTTCATTGCTTGTCAGCGAGCGCGGATCCAGGGAATCCACACCGATGGTTTTCAGCAGCGCCTCATCCCAGCTGTCCAGGCACCATTCCCACACATTGCCGCAGCAATCGGAGAGGCCGAAACTGTTGTCACCCAGGCGATAGCTGCCGACCGGCGTGGTGCCGCTGCTGACATTGTCCAGGTTGGCGTGAACGGTCTGGGGCGGTGTTTCGCCCCAGGGATAGACATTGGCGGCCTCGCCCGCCCTAGCCGCCGCTTCCCATTCCAGTTCGGTGGGAAGCCGGCCGCCCGCCCAGCGGGCATAAGCCGCCGCGTCATCCCAGCTCACCATCACCACCGGATGATTGTCGGCGCCGAACAGCGCATGGCCGATCAGCGACGGCGCGCGATAACCCGTGGCCGAAAGAAAGCGGCGATACTGCGCATTGGTGACCGGTGTCGCGCCGATCTGGAAGGCGGCGAGACGGATTTTCCGTTGCGGCTGATCGCAGGCGCGGCCAACCTTCTCGCCCACCGTATAAGCGCCGGCGGGGATGGCGATGGCGGGAGGACGCTGGTCCGGCGCCGTCAGTGGCCGGAACGGATCCAGCAGCACAACCTTTGCCAGCACCGCGCTGCAATCGGCGGCCGTGGCGGGGCGCTTGTCGCGGTCATGCTCGATCAGCGACAGCACCAGCCGGTCCAGCTCCGGTGGAATGGCGGCGCAAAAGGCGCTGGGCGGCACGATCTCTTCTGGTTTGAACTGGGGCAACGCGCCGGTCTTGTAGACATCCTTCAGGCTGCAGGCGGGAATCTGTCCGTCGGTGAAGAGCTCATAGGCGAGAATGCCGAGAGCATAGAGATCGGCGCGCTGATCGATGTCGGAGAGCCCCTGATACTGCTCCGGCGCCATATATTTGGGCGTGCCGCCTTCCAGCTGGTGGGCGCGGTCGGACTCGTCGCGGCTGGACAGGCCGAAATCCATGATCACCGGATCGGTAACGTCACCCTTGCGCAGGAAAATGTTCCCCGGCTTGAGGTCACGGTGGATGATCAGCGAGTGGGCGACAGTGAGGGTAGAGCAAAGCGTGGCGAACAGGGCCAGGCGCTTTGGCATTGTATCCAAAAGCCTGCCGCGCTGCTCGCGCAACCATTGTTTGAGGTCATGGCCCTCGATCAGGTCCATGACGATGCCGACGCCGCGCTCGCCTTCGTAGAGATCGTGGATCGGACAGATATTGGTATGACGCAGCCGGCGCGAAATCAGGACTTCACGACGCAGCGACTCGATATAGCGGCGGTCGTCCTGATGGGCCTGCTTGAGAATCTTGATCGCAAGCGGAATGCCGAGTTCGGAATCGAAAACGCGATAGACATCAGCCGAGCCGCCGGCGCCGACGGGCCGCCAGTCGACAAAGCGGTCGCCGGCGGAGCGTGGCTCCTCCAGCGTGACGGGATCGTGCAAGACGGTAGCCTTGGCCATGGCTGAAGCCGCGCGGCCGGGGGGCCCGCGCTTTCTCTCCGCTAAATTCGCTTAAGATTAGAGCCTTAGCTGTTAACATTATGTGGAACGGATGGCCGCGGGCAGCGGCCGGCTCCCTCATTCCCGCCCAAAACGGCTGCGCCAGACCTCTGCAACAGGGTTTCCAAAAAGAAACCAGCGCATCCGTTCCCGGATGCGCTGGTTCCGAACCCAAAGGATGCGGGGAGCGATCAGCCCGCGGAGGTCGCCGTCGCCGCGCCGGCCGCCGAACAATAGCCGCCGGCACTGACGCCGGTCAGGGTGGTCAGGCCGTTAACATAGGCGGTGCGATTGATGTGACCGTCCCAGCCCGCCACAGTGGAGGCGATGCTGGAATAGAGGATCTTGCCGCCAGCAACCGAGGCATTGGAGCGGCCTGTCGCGGTGATGCAATAGACCACGTCACCCGCCGCAGGACCGCCGGTGGCCACGATGGCGCTGATGGCGTAATTGAAGTGGCCATCCCTGGGCAGCTGGATCTGCGGAATGATGGTGGAGATTTCGGTGGTACCGGTCAGGTCCGGCGTGGCGCTGGTGCCGTCGATCTGGGTTTTCAACGCCGCGGCGGTTTGCAGCTGCGACTGGGCGTAACCCGAAATCGCGCCTGTTATATTGCCCGCATCCTGTGCGACTTCGGCGGTCGAGCTGGTGCGGATATAGGAGAAGACCCGCGGAATGGCGATCGCGGCCAGGATGCCGATGATCGTCACCACCACCATCAACTCGACGAGCGTAAAGCCCTTCTGGCACTTTCTGATCATGGGTGGCACCTTCACTCTTCCCCGTCAGGGTAGCGGGATAAACATTAATATCGCGTTGGCATGTTTCGGTACGTTTCAATACTGAACAAGGCCAAGGGGTTGGCCGGCGCTAAACCTCTCTTAAGGCTTAAGGCATAACCTTTGATGGCTGCTTGTCTCCTGGGTTGTCATGCCCACGTCAGAGATCGCCCATCTTACTGTTCTGGTGGTGGAAGACGTACGCGCCACGCGCGTGATCGTGCGCGCGATACTGCGGTCTTTCGGCATAGCGGATGTGGTGGAAGCCTCGGATGGCCAGGAAGCGCTGACTGTGCTGGGCCAACGTCACATCGACGTGGTGATCACCGATCTCTGCATGGAGCCGATGGATGGGGTGGAGTTCACCCGCCGGCTGCGCACGCCCCGTAACGGCCTCAACCCCTACGTGCCGGTGCTGATGGTCTCTGCCCATGCCGACATAGCCCATGTCAAGGACGCGCTCGCTGCCGGCGTGACCGAATTCCTGTCCAAGCCCATCATTCCGGCGAATCTGGAATCACGCCTGTTGTCCATTGTCCGCGCGCCCAAAAAGCGGATCAGCTCGAAAAACTATTGTGGGCCTGACCGGCGCCGTTCGAACACCCGCACAAGCAATCAGCGCCGGGCGAGCGACAAGGCCAACACGCCCGTTTCCTGATCTCTCGCCAAAGAAAAAGCCCCGCATCTTTCGATACGGGGCTTTCCCTGTTCTTACTGCTTGATGACCTGCCCGTCCGGCAGGCGGATCACGCCCCAGCCGCCATTCAGGGGATCGTTACGGCGGAACGGATGCTTGGCGGCTTCCGCTTCGTCGACCTCCACGCCCCAGCCCGGCTTGTCGGTGGCGTAGTAGTAGCCGCCGCGCATTTCCGGCAGCCCCTTGAAGATGGCGTGCTCGGCGTCGTTGAAGGGCGTGAATTCCTGGATGCCGAAATTGGTGATGTTGAGATCCAGGTGGATCATGGCGACATGGCCGATCGGCGAGACGTCGCCCGGGCCGTGCCAGGCGGTGCGCACATTCATGATCTCGCCCATCGCCGCGACCTTGCGCGCGGGGGTCAGGCCGCCCATCTGCGAGATATGCATGCGCATATAGTCGATCAGCCGGTCCTTGATCAGCGGTGTCCATTCATGCGGCGAATTGAACAGCTCGCCCATCGCCAGCGGCGTGGATGAGGCTTCGCGCACATTCTTGAACCAGATGATGTCTTCCGGCGACAGCACGTCTTCCAGGAAGAACATGCGAAACTGTTCCAGGTCCTTGGCGAACTGAATCGCTTCGGTGGGCGTATAGCGTTCATGGGCGTCGTGCAGCAGCTCGACTTCCACGCCCAGTTGCTTGCGCGCCGCCTCGAACAGCGCCAAGGCCCGCCGCTTCGCGGCCTCACGCTCGAACACCGGCTCATTGTGGATGGCGGGGAAACGCTGTCCCGCCTGGCGGGCGCCATAGCCGGCCATGCCGGGCACGCCGACCTGCATGCGGACATGGCGGAAGCCCTGATCCATGAACTTCTTGGCGTTATCCACCACTTCCTGGATTTCCGCGCCCTCGGCATGGGCATAGAGGTCCACCGCCTCGCGGGCCTTGCCGCCCAGCAGCTGGTAGACCGGCATGCCGGCCATGCGGCCCTTGATGTCCCACAGCGCCTGGTCCACGCCGGAGATGGCATTGTTCTCCACCGGCCCATTGCGCCAGTAGGAGGAATTGTAGGCCATCTGCCAGATGTCTTCGATGCGGTCGACAGTGCGCCCCACCAGCAGCGGCTTGAGGTACAGGTCCACGGCCGGTTTGATCAGGTCGGCGCGCTGGGTGAAGGTGGCGCAGCCATAGCCATAAAGCCCGTCCTGGTCGGTGATGATCTTCACCACATCCAACCGTGAACCCTTGGGGGCGCATTCGATGACCTTGATGTCGCGGATCTTCGGCATGGCCATGCCGCGCGCGGCCCGCGCGCTGGCTTCCTGGGCTACAGCCTCCTTTTGGCTGAGCAAAGCCGCCGCGGCGCTGCTGGCCATGGCTGTCCGAAAAAATTCGCGTCTGCGCATGTGGATTTTCCTTCCCCCGATTTACAAAAGACCGTAATTGGCCCCTCGCCTATACGGCAAGTTTTCCGCCGCTTCACGCCCTAAGATTGCTCGACAAGATTGCTGCGACGCAACACGGAGAATGACATGACCGATTATGTTTTCGCAGCCCCCGCCCAGCCCGCCGTCAAGGTCGCAGGCGAGACACGGCTGTTTCCGGTACGGCGGATTTTCTGTGTGGGCCGCAACTATGCCGATCACGCCCGTGAAATGGGCGCCGATCCCACCCGCGAGCTGCCTTTCTTCTTCTGCAAGCCTGCCGACGCGCTGGTCGCCGACGGCAGCACCATCCCATACCCGCCCCAGACCCAGGACCTGCAGCATGAGATCGAGCTGGTGACCGCGATCGGCAAAGGCGGCAGCAACATTGCGCGCGAGGACGCGTTGTCGCATGTCTTCGGCTATGGCGTGGGAATCGATCTCACCCGCCGCGACCTGCAGCAGGAAGCCAAGGACAAGAAGCGCCCTTGGGACTGGGGCAAGGGCTTCGACAATTCCGCGCCCATCAGCGCGCTGCGCAAGGCGAGCGAGATCGGCCATCCCGCCGCTGGCCGCATTCACATCTCCGTGAACGGCGCGGTAAAACAGGATGGCGATCTGTCCCAATTGATCTGGCCGGTTGCCGACGTGATCGCCTTCATCTCCCAGTCCATGCGGCTGGAAGCGGGCGACCTGATCTATACCGGAACGCCCGCGGGCGTGGGTCCCGTGAAGCCTGGCGATGTGCTGAAGGGCGAGGTGGCGGGTGTCGCCAGCCTCATCGTCAACATCGCCAAATCCTGATCAGGGCAAACGCTCCAGACCTTTGGCCTTCCATAGCGCATTGTGGTCGGGCCTGAGCATATAGGCGATGAAGCCCTTGGCCGCGTCGGCCTGGGTTGAGCGCATCGATACCGCCACTTTGCTGTCGATATAGGCGTGCAGTTCTTGCGGCACGGTGCCGACCAGCTCGAGTTCGGAATGGTTCAGCACCTCGCAGATCAGCTGCAGCGCCATGTCGGCTTCGCCGCGCACCAGCGCCTCGCCGCCCTCGCCCTTGGTGCTGATCTTGGTCTTCACGCCCTTGAAGATCGCGTTCTGGTGCAGCATGTCGTTGATGATGCGCGCTTCCATGCTGCCCGGCGCGGGATTGGAATAGATGACCGTGCCGCCGGCCTTCAGCGCCGCCGCCAGCTTGCGCGGCGTCGAGATATCGGGATGCGGCTTGCCCCTGGGGACAGCCAGGCCGATATAGACGCGGCCGACATCGGCGGCGCTACCCGTCACCACCGCGCCTTCCGCTTCCAGGCCGTCCATGAAGGAAACCGGCGCCACGATGATGTCCGCCACCGGCGTGCCGGTCTTGGCGTCATTGATCAACGCGGCCATGCCCTTGGAGGTGACGGTCACCTTGACGCCCGTCTCCTTGGTGTAGGACTCGGCAAGATCCTTGATGCCGGAATTGTAGACCACGCCGGGCGTGAAGACGTGGACTTCGCCGCCCTGATTTTGAGGCTGGGCCTGCGCAGCGGGCGCGACAAGCGCGGCAAGCGCCGCGGCCAAAGCGAATTTGCGCATGCGAGATTTCCTCTCCGATTCTCGTCGTCTTATTTGCAGGTTCCTGCGGGCGGGGTATGCGCCAGCGGCCGCCCCGGCAATGCACCCGTGATCTTGCCGTTGTCCACCGCCGCCACGCCATTGACGAACAATTCCTGCACGCCTTCCGACAGCACCGCCGGATGGATGTAGTCGGCCTTGGGCACATAGCGATTGGGATCGAGCACCAGAACGTCCGCGAAGTAGCCGGGCTTCAGATAGCCGCGCTTGTCCAGCTTGAAGATGTCGGCGGTCAGGCCGGTGGAATGGCGGACGAAGAAGGCTTCATCGATCACATGCTTCTGCTTCACATAAACTGCGTATTTGGTCTGAAAGGTGGCGTATTCACGCGGATGGCCGACACTGCCGTCCGAACTGGTCACCACCCAGGGCTGCTTCATGAAATTTTCCAGATCGGCTTCGGAAATCACGAAGGAGACGATGGAGACATGGCCCTTGCTCTCGCGCAGGACACGAACCGCCGCGTCGACCGGATCCATCTTCCAGATCGTGGCCATCTCGGAGAGATACTTGCCGGTCCAGGGCGCGGCCTTGCCTTTGCTCATGCCCGTGCTGTCGTCCATGGTCAGGCCGCTGGTCATCAGGATGGCCTTGGGCCCACCCCGGCGATCCAGGTTCTTGACCATCTCCGCCCTGATCTTGGGCATCAGCGCCGGATCGTCGAAGCGCTTGAGCATCGCGGGCGCGCCGCCATCGGAGGCCCAGCGCGGCACCAGCGCCGCGTCCAGTCCAGTGTTCGAGGCCAGCCAGGGATAATTGTTGGCGGTGACGTTCTGGCCCTTGGCGCGGGCATCGTCGATCAGCTTGATCACATCGGCGGACTTGCCCCACACGTCATGACCCAAGGTCTTGATGTGGGAGAAGTGGACCGGAATATGGCCTTCCCGCCCGATCCGTAGCACTTCCTGGGTAGAGGCCATCAGCCCGATGGAATAAGAGGATTCGTCACGTTGATGGGTGTCATAGATGCCGCCGCGCAGGCCCGCTTCGCGCGCCAGGGGAATGACTTCTTCCGTGGTGGCGAAATTCTGCGGTGCATAGAACAGGCCGGCCGAAAGCCCGATGGCGCCTTCGCACATGCCCTGGATGACCAGCTGCTTTTCTTTCTCTGCCTCGGCCGCGGTGGGCGCGCGCGCCGCCTCGCCCAGCACCTGTCTGCGGATGGCGCCGAAACCGACATAGGAAACCACATTGGTGCCCACGCCCTGGCTGCTGTACTTGGCGAACTTGGCCTTGAGCGCGGGCGGGCCATTGCCATCCACGCCGACGAAGACGGTGGAGACGCCCTGCATGATCCAGGCGGGCACGGTCCGCTGGCTCCTGTCGGTATCTTCCAGGAAATGATCGGCATGGGTGTGGGCGTCGATCAGTCCTGGCGAAACCACCATGCCCTTGGCGTCGATCGTGCGTTTGGCGGTCATGGGCGCCTTCGCGCCCACATAAACGATCTTGTCGCCCTTGATGGCGACATCGCCGGTGATAGCCGCGGCCGTGGAGCCATCATAGATCTTGCCGCCCGTGATCAGCACATCGGCCTGATCGTTCTGCGCCGAGGCCGCCAGCGGCAACGCCGAAGACAGAAGCAGCGCCGTCAGCAGGCGCGCCTTATAGGAATGTGCCGGTTGCATGTTGTCCCCTTGTTCTTTTTCTGCTTTTGGCTGGCGCGCGGGCGCGCCCTTTTTTCTTGGGAGTCTAGGCTGGCAGGGTATCGCGTCAAGCAGCGGCGCGCCTGGCAATGGCGTCCGCGCCGCTGCGTCGCTAAGCTCCGCCGCAAAAAGCGCGGCTCCTTGACGCCCCCGCCGGGGATTTCATGCGCAAGGGCCTGACTTTTCTGGTTTTTCCGGCACCCCCAGTGGCCGGCAGCGGCCCGGCAGGCTAGTGTCGGGCCAAGAAGAAGGGAAAATCATGAAGCTCGATCACACCGCCTCCGGGGTCTATTCCATCGCGCCCACGCCGTTTCTGGACGATGGCAGCATCGACTGGACCTCCGTCGACCGCATGACGGACTATTATTTCGAGATGGGCTGCGACGGCTTCACCATCCTGGGCGTCTTGGGCGAAGCGCCCAAGCTGGATGCCGAGGAAGCGCTGGCGCTGTGTTCCCGCGTGATCAAGCGCGCGAACGGCAAGCCGATCATCGTGGGCGTCTCTGCCCCTGGTTTTGCCGCCATGCGTTCGCTGTCGCGCAAGGTGATGGATATGGGGGCCGCCGGCGTAATGATCGCGCCCAGCGCGGGCCTGAAGACCGACGATCAGATCAGCGCCTATTTCCGCAATGCCATGGACGCCATCGGCAGCGATATCCCCTGGGTGCTGCAGGACTATCCCCAGTCCACCGGCGTGACCATGTCGAACACGGTGGTTAAGCGGGTGGTGATGGAAAATCCATCGCTGGCTGTGCTCAAGCATGAGGACTGGCCGGGCCTGGACAAGATCACCACTTTGCGCGGCTGGGAGAAGGACGGCTCCATGCGCAAGATCTCCATTCTGATCGGTAACAACGGCCTGTTCTTCGATTTCGAGCTGGACCGCGGCGTGGACGGCGCCAATACCGGCTATGCCTTCCCCGACATGCTGGTGGAGATGGTGCGGCTGGCCAAAGCGGGCAAGCGCGATGAGCAGCATGACCTGTTCGACGCTCATCTGCCGCTGATCCGCTATGACCAGCAGCCGGGTGTCGGCCTGGCGGTGCGCAAATACATGCTGGTGCGCCGGGGCATTCTTTCCAGCCCCGCCATGCGCAAGCCGGCGCCGGCCTTCTCCAAGGAAAGCCGCAGCGACGTGGATTATCTGCTGGGCCGTCTGGCGCGGCGTGATCCGCGGGTTAAACTTTTGGCAGCTTAACGAATGCGTTTGACTTTGTAGAGCCCGTACTCGCCCTGCACTTTCATGGAGAAGGTGCGCATCACGGCGGGGCTGATGGTGACCAGCATCTCCTGCGGTTGTCGGTTCCAGCGGGCGGGATGATAGACTTCGTCCTCCGTCACCTGCTCCCAGACTTCGCCGTCCGCCAGGGTGACGATGACGCCGCCAGCGCGGTTGAACGAGAAAGACTGCATGGGAATGGATTTCACGACCGGTTTGGACGCACTCAACAGGCCAGTGAATATCCCGCCGGTGCGCGGCATTGGCGGCGGTCCCGACGGCACTGGGCGTGGAGGCGGTGCGGCAGAGGCCATGCGCGGCATCGGCGGTGGCGGCGGCGCAGCAGCAGCTCCGACCGGTACAGACAGGCCCAGCGCCGCCCGCATGGGTGTCGCTGCAGCGTAGTAGCAATCCAGCCACGCCCGGTCGCCCGCGGCACGAATACAGCCGGCAGCGCCCGACATCACATCGTCACGCGCCGCTTCATCGCGCGGCGCCCCGCCTGCCGGCGGCGCGTTGGCCAGCCGGACCTGCGCCGCCAATGCGGGCGCCAGGTTCAGTGCGGTACGTACCGGCTGGGCTGCGCCGTAATAACAGTCCAGCCACTGGCGGGAATCGGCGATCACCGAACAACGGAATGCTCCGGCCAGGGCGTCATCGCGCGGCCGGCCTGCAGCCGGCTGTGCCGCCAGAAGCAGTAAAGGCATGATCCACCAGAACCGACGCATAGTGCCCCCTTTGTGGTCCAGCGGTCTTCGCCGCCTCGCGCACCAGAACAGTTTGAAGCCCCAGGAAGGCGTTGACAAGGCGCGCCGGAAAAGACGGAAAATGCCCCAAAATCGAAAGAGGGGACGACATGCGCGGGATCATGTTCATCATGCTGGGGCTTCTGGCTTTATCGGCCGGGGCGCCCGCGGCGGAAAATCCGGCCAAGGTCCTGACCGACACCAGCGCCAATCTTTCCACGTCGCAATGGAAGGTCACCTCCGCCGACTGGGCGAAAAGCGGCCCGGCCTGGAGCGTCGAACTCAAAACCCTGCATGGCGGACGCCAGGAAGGCGTCCAGGTTATCGAGGTGGATAATGGCGCGATGCGCTTCACCATCGTGCCCACCCGCGGCTTCGAAATCTGGAAAGCGCAGGCCGGCCGCTTGCGGCTGGGCTGGGATTCGCCGATCGGCGAGATCATTCACCCCTCCTATATCCGGCTGACCGACAATGGCGGCCAGGGCTGGGTGGCCGGCTTCGGCGGCCTGATGGTGCGCGGGGGGCTCGCCTCCTTCGGCTCGCCCGTCCAGGACGGCAACCAGCAGCTATCGCTGCATGGCCATGTGGACTACCTTCCCGCCAGTTTTGTCAGCGTGCGTTACGAAGCGTCGCCGCAGCCGCGTCTGGTCTTCCGCGGCATCGTCAACGACATCCAGACCTTCGGGCCGCAGCTGCGCCTGACCTCGGAAATCTCAACGCCGGTCGGTAAGCCGGAAGTCAGCTTCGACGATGTGATCACCAACCTGTCGGACGTGCCCCAGGAGATGGAACTGCTCTATCACACCAATTTCGGCACGCCGATTCTGGGCGCGGGCGCTGAGTTCGTGGCGCCGCTCAAATGGGTCGCGCCGATGAATCCGGCTTCCGCCGCGGGCGGCCTCAAGGACTGGAACCGCTACAGCGGTCCGCATCCTTCGGGCTATGTCGCCAAGGTGTTCAACATGCAGCTTCAGACCGATGCGAAGGGCATGACCCAGGCGATGCTGAAAGCGCCCGATGGGGCGAGCGGCGTCGCCATGCGCTTCGACACCAAGGGCCTGCCTTATATGTCGCTCTGGAAGAACGAGATTTCGGCCAAGGCCGGCTATGTCACGGGTCTGGAGCCGGGCACCGGCTTTCCCAATGCCCGCACCGTGGAACGGGCCGCCGGCCGCGTGCCCAAGCTTCCAGGCGGCGGCACCTATCAGGTGCATCTGACGATCGCGGCCTTGCCGGCCAAGGCCGATGTGAACCGCGCCGCCGCCGAGATTCAGGCGCTGACCAAATCAGCGCCCGATATCCGGCAGAAGCCTACGGGGCCTTAGGCGCCGGGGCTGGCGCCTTGCCCTCTTCGAAGCGGCCAAGCAGGCAGGTCTGACCCGACTGCAGCACACGAATGGTCTGCTGATTTTCGCAGATATCGTTGACGCCATGCAGAACCCAGACAAAGCCGTTGAATTTGAGATCGCTGCAGACGCCTTGCAGGCGGTTCACCAGCACGCGGCCGTCGCGCATCTTCAAGGTCAGAAGCTTGCCGTCTTTGGATGGCGTGGTGTTGACGATATCCCGTTCCGAGACGCACAGCGCCTGGGCGGGTGTGACCAGAGCCGCCGCTGCCGCTGCAGCCAGGCAAAGACCGGTGAGGAACTTTTTCATGGAAACCTCCTTTATCCATTCTCCGTCAAACCGGCGGCCACAACAACGGCAAAAGATCCGCATCTGGCGCGGGAAACCGGCCTGTTATAGACTCGCGGGCGACGTTTTTTATTCCAAGGACCATGCCAGATACGCTTCAGGATCAGGTCGCCGCCATCTGGGCGCGCGCGCTGGGTGTCAAAAAAGTAAGTCCCGATGACAATTTCTTCGCCCTGGGCGGTCATTCTCTGTTGGGCGTCAAACTGATCGCGGAAATCCAGGCGCGCACCGGCATGGAGGAAGAGTTGCGGCTGTCCGACCTGCTGGAATATCCCACCCTGGGCGCGTTCACCGCCCATCTGGAAAGTCTTCAGACGACCGAGGAATCCGGCAGCATCTAGCTGCGCCAAGCCACCGTGACCACCAAATCGCCTTGGATGGCAAAGCGGCCCTGAAATTCTTCTGCGCCTCGTCGTGCCATGAAATTGTTTTCACCAAGCGCGACATGAAGGTCATGAAAGCGCAGCGCACGCTCGCGGCCCGCCTTGTGACAGGCTTCCTTGGCGCTGAAGAGGATGGTGGCAAGCCGTGACGGATCGGGCTGCCGGACAAGGTCATCACGCTCATCGTTGTCGAACAGGCGCGGCCACAGATCTTGTGTGACGCCGCCAATCCGCTCCGCATCCACGCCCAGGCCCGCAAAGCCGGCCGCGGCCGCGATCGCCGCCGCATAACCCTGGGTGTGCGTGATACTGCCGACGATCCCGGCAGGCCAGACTGGCGCACCATCGCCCGCCCGCATGATGGGTCCTCCATCGCGGTTCAATTGTGCCAGGGCGGCGTGCGCGCAAGTCCGTCCCAGAGCAAATTCGCGCCGCCGCTTCTCCACCGTGCCTGCAACCGCGCGCTCCTCGTCCGGATGCAGCGATAGCGCCTGGCCTTGGTCGTACAGTTCCGCGCCGAACTGATCCGGCACAAGGATCGACGCCAGCAGGCCGCTCAATCGGGCACCGTCTCGGCGAAGACCTGAAATAACGTGGCCGTGAAACTCTCCTGATCGGCGGGACTGATCACACCCTGGTAGAAATGCAGCGAGACCTGCGCCTCATGGGCCAGATCCATCACATGCAAGAACAGCGGTGACGACCGGCGCGGCCAGTCCTGGGACAAGGTGACGATGTCCGGCGGCCAGGGTGCCATCGCATCCGGTTCGCCCCTCCGTTCCGCCTTCTCACGGACAGTGCCGACCGAATAGTAGTTGAACACGGCGGGGATGCGGTTGGGATAGTCGGTTGCCTCTATGCCGGGCCGCACGCAATGCGGCGCCCAGAAATGCAAAGTCGGAATGCGCAACGCCAGCGCGGCGTCATATTCGACCAGGATGCCCCGCATGACCGTTTCGAAATCGGCGCTTTGGGGCGCATGGATGGCGACCGCGTCGGCGCAGAACATCAGACCCACGGTATTGGCAAGGTCCAGGGTCGTGCGCTTGTCACCCAGGATGCGCAGCGGAAACTCTTCCATTCCCGACCAGCGCGCCATTGCGCGGGCGAAGATGGTGAGGAAGATCAGAAAAGGCGTTACGCGCAGCCTGTCGGCCAAGGCCCGCACCCTGTCCAGAACACGCCCTGGAATGGTGAAATTCTTGAGGGTGCGGATGCCATTGCCCCATTGCAGCAATGCGCCGTCCGAAGGAGCCTTCATGCCGGGCTGGGCCTGATACCAGCCCCGCCAATGGTCGATCAGCAATGCCCCCTGATCGCTTTCCAGGAACCGACGCTCGGCCGTGGAATAATCGTGATAAAGCGCTGACGGCGCGGCCTGTGGGGCGCCGTGATCCAGAATGTCCCGCAATTCATCCAGCACGATATTGCGGGTCCCGGCATCGGCGATCATATGCGCCGACGAAATGGCGGCCAGGCTTTCGCCGCCCGGCAAGGCAAAAACCTTGGCGCGCGTCAGCCAGGCGCCCTCGATCCGATTCAACTGGGAGCAGAATTGCTGGGCAAGCGTCTGCGCCGTGTTGCGGGCGTCTTCGGGCGCCATGGCGCTGAGGTCCTGCTGCGCGACGACAAAGCTGTCCGCCGGATTGAGAAAAGCCCGCAAAGCCCCGTCATGCGCTTCGAAGCGTGCGCGCAGCGCGTCATAGCGGCCGATGATCTGCAGGATCGCGGCGGTTACGTCTGGGGCGGCGTGGCGGAAACGCCCCACCATGCCGATATTGAGGGCAACAGGCTCACCTTCGCGCGGGCCGCCGGCAAATTGCCGCCACATCTCCTGCGCCACGGATGGTATCAGCGGGGCGCTGACAGACCGCGCGTTCTTCAAGGCACGCGCGGCGTTTCGGCTTTTCAGATACTCGGCGATTTGATCGCGGTGCGCGCGCAAGGCGCCGCGGTCGGTCTCGGTCAGCGCGCCTTTGGCGGAGCGGTAGCGTATTTCACCATCCGCCAGCGAAAGCAGGATGCCCCGGTGTTCGAGATCGGCGATCAGCCTCGCGATAATCATGGATATATTGCAGCGGAAAACGCCACCCGAATCCAGCGGTCACGGAATGGCAAGCCAGCCAAGAATCACCCTCAAAAAATCTCTTTGAGTTATGGCATGGTGGCGAAAGGCGAGAAAGAATGGACCTTAGAGGAAGCCCGCCGGAATGGAAGCCAGCTGGCTTTCCCAGGTTCGATCATCCTCGGACCGGCGGGGCGTATAACGGCACAACCCCATCATGAAAGTCGGTTCGTCATCGTCATTGGCGAGCGGCACGAAAAGATTTTCCGCGTCCAGGTATTCCTTGCCCTGCAGATGAACGCGCCCCAGAAAACGTATCGGTTGCCCGCCGTCCAGAACCAGGTCGCAGCACTCCACCCATCGGGGCATGTGCTCCGGGGGTAGAGTCTCTTCAAACATTTTTCCGGTATTGTCGCCGGCCATGTGCGTCAGATTTGTGCCGATCAGGCGCCAGCGATATCTGGAAGGATTGCGCCCCACGCGTTCGAACATCACGATGTTGCGCAGAACGTTTTTCAAATCGCGCGCTGTGATTTCCGAGCGTCGCGGCATTGTTCTTCCACCGGCCTTCGAGCGCCAGAGATTGAGCAGCTCACCATAATATGAGTCGGTAAAGGCCAGAGTGGGATCACAGAAGTGATACCATTTTTCCTTTGCCGCCCTTTGGTTAAGGGCTTGAACAGTGGCCGTGATGTTCATGGCGCAAAATTTGCCGGAAAAACGTAAATGGGCCGTAAAGCTGGGTTTTCCTGTAAATATAAGCGTATACGCTGTCATCCAGACGGCAACTTCGGCGTGAGTTGGAACCGCTCAACGCAACGACCGGTCACTGTCTGACATTTTTGTTCGCTTATTCACCACTGCCGGTAACCCAACCAGACGATGGGCATTTCTATCTGCGCCTGAAACTCATATGGTTTAACAAAGATTAAAGGCACAGGCATGGCGCATTCCCAGCGAATATTGGCACCAGACGGGGGAATCGAGGAGCACCGGGACAGACACAGGCTCGATGAGCTTGACCCCACCCGGGTCGCCAAGCATCTGGTCATGTTCACCCCCAGCGAAGACGTGCTGGCGGATATCGTTGAGAAAGCCCGGCTTAGCATTCCCGGTTTGGCACCAACCGCCGAGGCTCTGAACGTCCTTCGCCACAATCCGGCATCGGTCATGGCGTTGGCCCGCAAAAGCAGGTTTGATCCGGCCAACCCCGTGGGCGAAGGGTTCATCGCGATACTGCCGCTGACTCGCCTTGGTCTTCAGACCCTGGCGCTGGGACAGTTCGACGCCTCTGCTCCTGACCTCCGGTTGATCGCCACGCCCGATGAACGGCCTGCGGGAATTTACATGTGGGGTGTCTACGGACCGGGGCCTCTGGCCGCGGGCATGGCCTTGTTTTTCGAGAAAATGCGTACGCCCCAATATGAGGGCATCAATCTCTATTCCCGGCCAAACACCGATGTGGGCGTGCGCTTCAATCACGTTCTGGGCTTCCGGCGCGGCTGCGTCATTGATGGGATCGACGCGCCCAATATCTGGAAATTCTCCCGCGTATCGTCCGTGCCTTTGTATGACAGCTATGTTCCCAATTCAGGAACAAGGAACATCGGAATCACTGTCGCACGCAGCTTCGACGACCTGATGCGCGTCGCCGCCATACGCAACGCGGTCTATATCGGAGAGCAGGAATGCCCCTATGAAGAGGAATATGATGGCAACGATCTCAGCGCCACGCATCTGCTGGCCTATATGGGAGACGAACCGGTCGGTTGCATCCGTCTGCGCTTCTTCGCGGATTTCGCGAAGTTCGAGCGCGTCGCGGTCCGCAAGGAGTTCCGTAAAAGCCGCGCCGCTATTCAGCTGATTCACGCCGGGCTGAAATTTTGTCAGAAGAAGGGCTACGCCCGCGTCATTGGGCATGCGCAAAGCCGCCTGGCTTCCTTCTGGACCCGGTTTGGCTTCCGGCCCATGGAAAACCGCAAACATTTTGTCTTTTCGGACTATGACTATGTCGAGATGGTTGCCGAGCTGGAGCGCGATCCCGATGCCATAACCATCGAAACAGATCCCTATGTCGCGATCCGTCCGGAGGGGCGCTGGCATGTCAGCGGGATTCTGGAGCGGTCCTCGAATCGTCCGGCGAGCGCTCCGTCCGTTGTTAAAAAGCATTAACAGGCAGCAAGGATTACGCATTTCCGGTTGCCTGATGACAAGAACATCTCGCTAAAGTAGGCTTCACAGACTGCTGCCGGGCGCATGGAGCGACGCGCTCTTCGGCAAGTTGGGGGATGCATGCAGTTCGGTAGCCTGGTTGCTGCCCTTCCCGGGAAGAAGGGGGCAACATACACCTTTGAACGCGGCAAGATTGCCCAGCATACCCATTCCGTCCTGCATCGCGACGTGTTGCGCGCATCTGACGCCATGCGCGCCTGGGGCGTTCGGCGCGGGATGCGCGTCGGCATCTATGCGCCCAATTCCTATTACTGGCTGGTGCATGACCTGGCGCTGATCGAACTGGGCGCCATTTCCATGCCCTTCACCGATGATTTCGCCGGCAAGGTCAATCAGGAGCTGCTCGACAAATACAATGTCGCGCTGCTGCTCATTTCCAGGCGCGACGCGCGGCTGTTTCCGCAAAAGCCGGCGCATGTCGCCTTTCTGGACGCCGACAATGACGGCATCGTAGTCCTGGATCGCCCGGCGAACGATGATCCGGATGAAGCTGACCAACATAGCCTGGTTTTTTCGTCCGGCTCCGCGGGCGGCCTGAAGGGGCTGGTGATAAGCCGCAAAGGGGTCGAGATCACCATTCCCCCGGTTATCGAGGCGATCGGCATGACGAGCCGGGACCGGCTGCTGCTGTTCCTGCCCATGTCCAACTTCCAGCAGCGCAATATGTGCTATTCCGCGCTGTGGTATGACTTCGACATCATTATCACCGACTACACCCAGCTTTTTGTCGCCATGCCGGCGCTCAATCCCACCGTGCTGATCGCCCCGCCGGTGCTGTACCAGATGATTCATGCCGACTATGAAAGATATCCCGGCTGGAAAAAGGCAGTATGGACGGTGCTGGGTAACTCCCTCTCTGTCGCGCCGCGCTTCCTGCGCCGGCCGCTGGCCAAGCTGCTCTTCCGCGATTTCTACAAACAGTTCGGCAACCGCATCCGGCTTCTGGTCACCGGCATGGCACCGATCCGGCGCCATATGGGCAAATTCTTCGCACGCATGCAGCTTCCCCTATGCGAGTCCTACGGCATGGTGGAGGCCGGCTCCATCACCTACCGCCCCTCGCATTCACGTGAATATGGTTCGGTGGGAAAGGTGCTGCCCGGCATCAAGCTGTCGTTCACGCCCGAAAACGAAATCATCGTCGAGCGTGATACGCCCATGACCTTGCGCTATTTCCAGTGCGCGGAGGGCGAAAACGAGCGCACCTTTGTCGCCCCCGGCCGTATCGCCACCGGTGACATGGGCCGGCTGGATGGGGATGGCAACCTGTTCCTGCTGGGACGCAAGAAGGAACTTCTGGTCACCACCGGCGGCCTGAAGGTGCATCCCGAAGTGATCGAGCAGGAACTCAACAACAGTCCCGACATATCGCATGCGGTGATCTTCCTGAAGCCCGAGGCCAATCACCTGACCTGTGTGGTGGACCTGACGCCGCCGGGCGGGGAAGACGCAAAAGCCCGCGTGCATAAATTCGCCAACGGCTTGCCAGCCGCCAGGAAGGCGGCGCAGTTCGTCGAAGTGATCTTCGCCACCGAGCCCTTCACCAAGGAGAACGGCATGTTGCGGCCCAATCTCAAGATTGACCGCAAGGCGATCGGCGCCCGCTATCTGTAAATTTCAGTCCGTTACCGGGGGCGGCCCATGCGGCCGCGCCCGGTGACAAAGCCATACCAGCACGATCCCCAGCACGCACAGCCAGGCCGAGACGGTGAACATGTCCACCGAGGCCAGCAGATAGGCTTGTCCCACCATGTTGCGGCTGACCGCGGCCTTGG